>Ga0156018_1153_pt1 | contig 82975 bp, 65 predicted proteins | sample RifCSPlowO2_02_FD_107672 | JGI IMG/M metagenome (GOLD analysis project Ga0156018, IMG submission 107672) | Acidobacteria bacterium RIFCSPLOWO2_02_FULL_65_29 | reverse complement strand
GCCGTGGCGGACGGGGAACGCGTTGGGACCGTCGAACATTCGGTGCACGCATGGCTGGTCGACGCCCCTCCTGTCCGGCTGAGCGAATTGATGGTGGGCGGGCCCGTCGAGGTGCGCGATCAGCTGCGGCCCACGATCGGACACACGATCGCCTTCGGCAGCGTCCAGGGCTATCTCGAGGCGTACGGCGTCGCCGCCGCCACCCTGAAGGCGACGTACGAAATCGCGGCCGACCCGAAGTCGCCGGCCCTTCTGAGCGAAGAGGTGCGTGGGCAGTCCGCGGGACCGGACCGCGCCATCTTTTCGAAGGTGATGCTGGTGCGCCAGCTGCCGCCTGGCCGATACGTTCTGCGCGCCGTGCTCTCGACCGATGCACGGGCCGTTCGGACGCTCACGCGTGATTTCGAGATCGCGGCGCCGCCCGTCTTGATGACCTCGGCTGGACCCACCGGCGCGCCCACCGCGGCGGCAGCCGAAGTCTATCTGCCCGTCGGCAAGGAGCTGTTCTCGCGCGCCTTTCGGCCGGAGGAGGCCCTCGGGCCCGAGACGCTCCAGACGTTCCGCGCACGCGTCGCGCCTGAGGCCCAGAGCGCGTTCGACGAGGGCGTGGCGCTCGTCCAGGCCAGGGAATATGCCAAGGCGGAGCGCACGCTCAAGACCGCCATCCGGGCGGACGCCGACAGCACCGCGCCGCTCGCGTATCTGGCCGCCGTATATGCCGCAGCGGGACACGACGCGGAGGCGGCCGCCTCCTGGCAGACCGCGCTCGTCGATGGCGGAGATGTTCCGGTGCTCTATCAATGGCTGGGTGACGCGCTGATGCGCACGCGAAACCTTGGCGAGGCGCGATCGATTCTCGAGGAAGCCGCGGCCAAATGGCCGTCGGATCTCCGCTTCGCGAAGCCGCTCGCGTATCTGTACGCCACGTTCGGGCAGGGCCGGGAAGCCGTGCGGACGCTGGGGCGCTACCTGGACGCGAACCCTTCAGATGTGGAAGCCCTCTTCCTGGGCGTCTCGTGGATCTACGAGCTGCGCCAGGCCGGCGTCGCCGGCCGGACGCGCGCCGAAGACGTCATCGCGGCACGCGGTTACGCCGTCGCGTACGAGAAAGCCAAGGGCCCCCGCCTCGCGCTCGTCAAGCAGTGGATGGCAGTGCTGGAGAGGCGCTGAACCGCAATCCGCCCTCTATGACTGTCGACTGCCGACTGGCGACTGGCGACTGTTCGCGCGCCGCCTCTTGGGCGCGGCTTTTGGCGAGACGGCCGATCGCGCCCGCCGCTTGCCCGTCGCCCTCCCCAGCAGTTCCGCCGTCGTGTCCACGATCTCCCGGCCGGCGATCCCAATAACGTCAACGTCCACGTCGGGTTCGACCCCGTCGGTCTCCTGGAAGTTCTCCGCGGCAGAGACGACGTCCGGCGCAGAGACGATGTCCGGCGCGACGGCGTCGACCGGTTGAGCAACGTCGATGTCGCTCGGAGGCGGGGCGGCCGCCTGGGTGAGCGCTGCGCCCTGAAAGACGCGAAGACCGCCGCGGTGGTCGCGCTCCATGCGCGCGAACCCTTCCCGCTGGCACGCGCGCAGGAGGTCGATCATTCCATTGAAGCCATAACGCCGCTCGTCGAATCCGCCGGCTCGGAGAATCTGCTTCACGTTGCGCAGATACATGGGCCAGCGCGCATTCACCGCTGAGGCCAGCAGCCGGCCGGTGAGCGCCACACCGTCGGCCATCGTGCCCGCCTGCGCTGGCAGCTCGGCCACGGGGGCCCCGGAAGGGGCTGGGGGTGGGGACGGCGTCGATGCCGTGTCGGGTAACGTGGGGCTCGCGACCGCTTGCGACGGGGTCGGATCGCCTTCGTCGGCCGACTGCGGGTTGAGCTCCACCATCACGCTGCGGCCCGAGTGCTTGAGCTGCACGAGGCCGGCCTGTGCGAGCTTCTCGGCGAAATCCAGGAACGACGAGGCGCCGTAGTTACGCTCCGAGAACGTGGAATCGAGCTGCAGCAGCGTGCTCTTGAGGAGCCCCGTCTGGGGCGTGACTTCCCGATCCGCGAGAATCTTCAGCGCGCGCCTGACGAGCGGGAACGCCTGAGTGATCGGCGCCGTGGCGGAGGCCGCCGCGGCAGGCGCGCCCGGCCGGCCGGTGCGGGCAGGCGGCTTCCGGGTGAGATTCTCGTAGGCGATGAACTCGTGGCAGTTCCTCTGCAGGATAACGCTCGTAAACGCCCGGCCGCCCACGACGAAGACCTTCTTGTCGTACTGTTTCAACTTCTCGACGAGCGACAGAAAATCGCTGTCGCCGCCGACGATCACGTACGCGTTGATATGGGGGTGCGTGAACGCCATCTCCAGCGCGTCGAGCGCGAGGTTGATATCGGCGCCGTTCTTGTCGCCGCCGGGCGTGAGGTTGCGTTGTACCAGGCGGATGGCGTGCTGCGTGAGCGCGCGGCTGTACTCGCCGGCGCGGGTCCAGTCGGCATACGCGATTTTCGTGACGACCTCGCCGCGCTCCTTGAGCGCCTCGAGAACCGTGCCGATGTCGAAGTGCTCGCCGAGGGTGGTTCGGACGCCGATCTCGATGTTGTCGAAGTCGATGAAAACGGCGATGTTGTTGACGCGTTCGTGCTGGGTCAAGACAGATTTCCTTGTGAATGTGGATGCAGACAAGCGCTCAGCGGTGGCAGGATGCCGAAGCCAGGCTGGTCATTCGCGGCAGCTGGCCGAAACCAGCCATCGTTCGCAGCGTTTGGACGCCGGGCGTGCGCCGAAGCACAGCCATTCTACCGTACCTGTCCAGGCGTGCCTTCACGGGCATGTCGTCTACGCCGTGCCAAGCGGCGGAGGCGCTTCCGGCGTCGGCCACACGACTCGTGCGAAGCCGCCGCGCTGCAGGAGCTCGCGGCCCTTGCCGCCACGGCCGGTCACGTCGTATTTTGCGGTGCTGATCGTCTGCTCGGCCCCGCGCGTCGTTTCGACCGTCAGCAGGTCCCGATCGCCGCTCGAGGCGATAAAGCCGATGACACGATCGTCTTTCCCGAGCTTGATGAGCAGCACGCCCTTTCCCGGCCCGGAGAGGAAGTTCACGTCAGCGGCATTCGCGAGAATGCCGCGCGCGGTCGCGGTTGCGGCGATGAGCACCTCGCGGCCCGTGAAGCGCGCCACGCCGAGCACGTCGGCGCCCTTGGCGGGGCGCGCGAACCGGCGTCCGGTCCGCGTGCTGGGTTCGACGAAGCCGTCGAGGCCGAACCTGAGCGCGTAGCCGTCGCTCGTGACCGCCACCGCGTGCACCGGCGCCGCCTCGTCGCGTCCACTCTCGGGGCCACGCCGCGGCGAGGGTGTCGGCACGATCTGACCCGCGGCCCGCGGGTCGAGGCTCAGGGCCGCAACGATTCTCTCGCCGTCCTTCAGCTTGAACTGTTTCTGAATCGGCTCTCCGTAACCGGTCGACGCCGGCACATCGATGATGCGGCAGGAATATGCCACGCCGAAGTTCGAGAAGAACACCGAGGTCGCGCGCGTGCTGCCGGCAAACGCCGCGAGCACCAAGTCGCCTTCCCGCAGCCTGGTGGTCGAGAGGTCCTTGACCTCCCTCTGCCGCTTCACCCAGCCGTCGCGCGACACGATCACGACATTGTCTTCCTCGACGATGAAGTCGTCGGGTGTGTATTCGGTTTCGCCAGAATCGCTTTCGATGAGCGTCCGGCGTTTGTCGCCGTAGCGCTGCGCGACGTCCTCGAGCTCGGCGCGCACCAGCGCCCAGCGGCTGTCTTCGTCCTTCAACAACGCGCTGATCTGGCGCGCGCGCTTGCGTCTCTCCTCGAGCTCCTGTCGAATGATCAGAATTTCGAGGCGGGCGAGCCGATAGATTTTCAGCTCGAGGATCGCGTCGGTCTGTTCGGCGTCGAGCTCGAACCGCGCCATGATTTTCTCGGCCGAGTCGGCCTTGCCGTCCGACTTACGGATGATCCGGATGATCTCGTCGAGCGCGTCGAAAACGGTCTCGAACCCTTCGAGGATGTGGACGCGCTTCTTGAGCGCCGCCAGCTCGTGCTCGAGGCGATGGGTGACGACCTCGAGCCGGAAGTGCAGGAAGTGCCACAGGATCTGTTTGAGATCGAGCCGTTCAGGACGCCCGACATCCGGGTTCTCCGTCGGGATGAGGCACGTCAGGTTCACGGCGAAGTTGATCTGGAGCGGCGTGTGCTTGAAGAGGTACGCCATCACCATCTTCTCGTCGGCGTCCTTTTTCATCTCGATCGCGATGCGCACGTCCTCCGTCGAGAGGTCCTTCACGTCGAGGAGCGGAGGCAGCTTGCGGCTGAGCACCACGTCGGCGATGCGTTCGACCAGCTGCGACTTGTTGACCGAATACGGAATGCTCTCGATGTAGATCGTCTTGGTCGAGCGAGTGTCCGGGCCGATGTCCCAGGTGCCGCGCAGCCGGACGCTGCCAGAGCCCGACCGGTAGATCTGCCTCAGCTCCTCCGACGAATTCAGAATCTGGCCGCCGGTCGGAAAGTCGGGCCCCTTGATGTATCGGCAGAGCTGCGTGTTGCCGATGTCCTCGTTGTCGAGGAGCTTGACGAGCGCCGTGCACACCTCCACGAGGTTGTGCGGCGGAATGTTGGTCGCCATACCGACGGCGATGCCGGTCGTGCCGTTGACGAGCAGATTGGGAATCCGCGCCGGCAGAACGACGGGCTCGGTCTTGGTCCCGTCGTAGTTCGGCCGGAACGGAACCGTCGCCTGCTCGATCTCGGCCAGCATCTCGTCGCTGATCCGGGCCAGACGGCATTCGGTGTAGCGCATGGCCGCCGCGCTGTCGCCGTCGAGCGATCCAAAGTTGCCCGATCCGTCGACCAGCGGGTTCCTGAGCGAGAAGGGCTGCGCCATGCGCACGAGCGTCTCATACAGCGCCGAGTCGCCGTGGGGATGGTAGCTACCCATGACGTCGCCGACCACCTTTGCGCACTTACGATGCTTGACGTCGGCGGTGAGGTTCTGCTGCCACATCGTATAGAGGATGCGGCGCTGGACCGGCTTGAGCCCGTCGCGCACGTCGGGCAGCGCGCGCGCGGTGATGACGGACAGCGCGTAGTTCAGGTACCGCGACTGCGCGGCCTCGTGGAGGGCGACGCGATCCACGCCGCCGCCGTTGCCGCCGCCGAGCAGGGACGCGCGGATCGCAGCGTCCTTGCCCACGTGCGTCGCGTCGGCGGTTTCGAGGTTGTCGAACAGCGACTGAACGGAAGGGCTCTTTCGTTTCGCCAAGGCGCCGACATTGTACCGCGGCATCGAGGTCAGAAGCGCCCCTCGTGAGCTCCGCTCTCCTGCGCGATCAGCAGGTCACCGCTTCGAAGCGGCAACGGCGCGGCGTCCCGACGCTATCTCGTCGAACTGGATCCGCCGGCGTGGACGTACGCTTCTTCGCCGTGCAGCGACACGTCCATTCCCAGGTTCTGATCATCTCCGCTCGCCGTGAGCGGCAAGACCAGGCCGATGGCTTTCAACAGGATGAAACTGACGACTCCGCTGTACACGACGACGGCGGCGACGGCGATGGCTTGCGTCGCCAGCTGTCCGGGGTTGCCGAAGAGCAGGCCGTCGGCGATGCCGTTGAGGCTTTTTTGTGCGAACACGCCCGTCAGCAATGCTCCCACTGTGCCGCCGACGCCGTGCGCGGCTACCACGTCCAGCGAGTCGTCGAGGTTGGTCTTCGCGCGCCACAGAAGTCCGTAATAGCTGGGGACCGCCGCGATGAACCCCAGGGCGATCGCGCTCATCGGGCCGATGAAGCCGGCCGCCGGCGTGACGGCGACCAGCCCGACGACGATGCCCGTGGCCGCCCCGACCGCGGTCGGCTTGCCCGTGCGCATGATGTCGAGCAGCGTCCACGCGACGAGCGTCCCGGCCGGGGCGAGCATGGTCGTGGTGAAGGCCAGCCCGGCAATGGGACTGGCCGCGAGCGCGCTGCCGGCGTTGAACCCGAACCAGCCGAACCAGAGCAGCCCCGCGCCGAGTAGCGCGAACGGCACGTTGTGCGGCAAAAGCGCTGACGATTTGAAGTCGCGCCGCTTGCCCACGCACAGCGCGGCGACCAGCGCGGCAATGCCCGCGTTCACATGCACCACGGTGCCGCCCGCGAAGTCGAGCGCGCCCATGTCGGCCAGCCAGCCCCCACCCCACACCCAATGCGCGATCGGGCTGTAGACGACCAGCGCCCAGAGCGTGATGAACACGACGTAGGCCGAGAAGCGCATCCGCTCGACGATGGCGCCCGAAATGAGCGCGGCCGTGATGATGCAGAACGTGGCCTGATAGCACATGAAGAGCACGTGGGGAATGGAGCCCTGCGCTTCGAGGCCGACGCCGTTCAGCAGCACCCGCGACGTGTCTCCGATCCAGTTGTTACCCGGCGCGAAGGCCAGCGAATATCCAATGACGGCCCACGCGACGCCCACGAACCCCAACGAGATGAAGCTCATCATCATGGTGTTCAGCGCGTTCTTGGAGCGGACGAGCCCGCCGTAGAAGAACGCGAGCGCGGGCGTCATCAGCAGCACCAGCGCGGTCGCGATCAGCATCCATGCTGTGTCGGCCTGGTTCATGGCTCACCTCGTGAAAGATTGAATTCCCGGAGGGTGGGTCCGCCCGGACCGACGAAATTCTTGGGAATTTCTGCCCGGTTGGATGGCAAGGTCCGATTCTCGAATCGACAACGTTGTCGATATTAAGCATAAGCGACAGTATTGTCGACGTGTGACGAACCGGGGCCATGTCCATCGCCGGTTTGCCCGGAGCGTGCCGGATCCTTCGTTTCGTGCATAATTAGCAGGATAAGTTGCTCTGCGAGCACGATAACTGGCCATGGAAGACAAATTGATGCAATAATAGTGTGTATTTCGCACAGTCATGGCTTTCCTGGACTGTGCTATCCTTCGGCCTCCCACGGGGCGGCAAGACGTCTTCCCAGTGAACCGCCAGTGAACCGATCGAGGAGCGTGCCTATGACACCCGACGACTTTCTCAAATTCGCCAAGAAGCACAACGCGGATATGGTGGACCTCAAGTTCGTGGACATGCTGGGGACCTGGCAGCACTGCTCCTACCCGATCGATCTCTGGGACGCGGGCACCTTCAAGGATGGCTTGGGGTTCGACGGCTCGTCCATCAGGGGTTGGATGGGCATCCACGAATCCGACATGCTCGCGATCCCGGATCCGGCGACGGGGCGCCTCGATCCGTTTTTTGCGAAGCCGACCGTGAGCGTCATCGCCAACGTGGTGGATCCGGTGACGGGCAAGGACTTCAGCCGCGATCCGCGGCACGTCGCGCGCAAGGCCGAGGCGTACCTCAAGGAGACCGGCGTCGCCGACACCTGCTATATCGGACCGGAGCCCGAGTTCTTCATCTTCGACGAGGTCCGCTACGAGCAGAACCAGCACCGCGGCTACTACGAGATCGATTCAGCGGAAGGGGCGTGGAACACGGCCCGCCACGAGGAGCCGAACCTGGGCTACAAGCCGAGCTTCAAGGGCGGGTACTTCCCCGTGAGTCCGACCGACACCTTCCACGATCTGCGCGGCGAGATGGTCGATGAAATGCGCAAGATCGGCATCGTGGTCGAGGCGCATCACCATGAAGTGGCGACGGCGGGCCAGAGCGAGATCGACATGGAGTTCCAGCCGCTGCTCAAGATGGCCGATCAGTTCATGTGGTACAAGTACATCTGCAAGAACGTCGCGAAGCGCCATGGCAAGACGGTGACGTTCATGCCCAAGCCGATCTTCGAGGACAACGGCAGTGGCATGCACTCCCACACGTCGCTCTGGAAGGGCGGTAAACCGCTGTTCGCGGGCGGCGGCTACGCGGGGCTGAGCAACATCGGGTTGCACGCGGCGGGAGGCCTGCTCAAGCATGCGCCGGCTATCCTTGCCTTCGCCGCGCCGACGACCAATTCGTATCGCCGTCTCGTGCCGGGCTTCGAGGCGCCGGTCAACCTGGCGCTGTCAGCGCGCAACCGTTCCGCGTCGATTCGCATCCCGATGTACTCGAAGAGTCCGAAGGCGAAACGCCTCGAGTTCCGCTGCCCCGATCCGAGCTGCAACGGCTACCTCGCCTGGTCGGCGATGCTCATGGCCATGCTCGACGGCATCAAGAACAGGATCGATCCAGGAAAGCCTCTCGATCGCGACATCTATCACATGACCCACGCGGAAATGGCCTCGCAGGGCGTCCGCACCACGCCGGGCTCGCTCGCAGAGGCGATCGACGCTCTCGAGAAGGACCACAAGTTCCTGACCCAGGGCGGCGTGTTCACCGACGATCTCATCGACACGTGGATCTCGTACAAGCGTGATACGGAGATCGATCCCCTCCGGCTGCGCCCGCATCCGTACGAGTTCTATCTGTATTACGACAACTAGAAGCGAGGTTACGCGCACGGTCGCCACGAAGGCGCGAAGTCACGAAGAAAACAGCAACTCTTGTTTCGTGGTTTCGTGTTTTCGTGGCTGAATGAGACCTTCGTCGAATCCGTCATCTTCAAATCTTCAAATCCTCAAATCCTCAAATCCTCAAATCCTCAAATCCAGATATCACTGCCAGGAGCTCCGCCAGGACCATCGCCGTGGCGCCCCAGATCTCGGCCTCGTCGACGAGGAACGCCGGCACGCGCACGTCGGCCCCGTCGCGTGTGAGCGTCTTGAACGTCACGCTCGTCGAATCCGCGAGACGTGCGATGGGAATCTCGAGCATGCGGGCAACTTCGCTGTCTGCGGGCGACAGCGACGGCCTCCGATCTGCGGCCGCCACAATCGGGTGAAGCCGAAACCTGCTGACATGCACGTCGAGCGGCGTCAGGCCGCCCAGCACGCGAACGCCTTCCGGGTCGAGACCGATCTCCTCTCGCGCCTCGCGCAGGGCGGTTTGCTCGTAGGTTTCACCGGGATCGACGGCGCCGCCGGGCAACGATATCTGGCCTCCGTGGCGTTCGAGCGTGCTGGTGCGCAGCGTGAGCACGACGTGCGGCCGGTGGTCGATGGGGAAGAGCAGGAGAAGGCCGGCGGCATCGCGAATCGCGCCGCGATCGAAGCCTGCAGGCCAAAGGCGCGGCGGCTGAGGCGCCATGGTCGCCTGGGCGGCTGGACCGGGTAGGGGCGCCCGCAGGGCCGCCTCGAGGCGGGAAACAAACTGAGGAAAGTGAAGAGTCAAGAGCGAGAAGCCACGATCGTAGTCCTTCTGAGTCCTTCTAACTTCAGAGAACGTAAGGGGATAGAACAACCCGGAGGAAGCCCCGCCGATCCGCAAATTTGGAGTACCCAGGGACCACCACTGAAAAAGTGAAATCTGGGGAGTCTGCGGACCTGCGGCCCTTGACTAGAATGACTCGGATCAAACAGGGAATGGGACCAGCGCGACTGATGCGGACGATTGCCACGACGGCCGCGGCCACCATGGTCGGCCTCGTCAACGTGGCGACGGGGCGAGGCGAGCGGGATGCCGTGCAGCTGAAGCCCGGCGATCCCGCGCCGGACTTCGAGCTTCCCGGTTCCGACGGCCGATGGTATCGGCTGCGCGATTTCCGGAACCTCGACACGGTGGTGATTGCCTGGTTTCCCAAGGCGTTCACGGGCGGCTGCACGAAGGAGTGCGCCTCGATCGGGTCCAGCCGCGGGGCGCTCGGTGGATTCAAGGTCCGGTATTTCGGCGCGAGCATCGATTCGCCCGACACGAACCGGGCATTCGCGGGATCGCTGAGCATCGACTATCCGATTCTGAGCGATCCGGGAAAGGCCGTCGCGCGTGCGTACGGCGTGCTTGGCGCGACTGGGTTTCCGTCGCGTTGGACGTTTTTCGTCGGCAAGGACGGCCGCATTCTCGACATCGACAAGCGCGTCCGTCCTTCGTCGCACGGCGCCGACGTCGCGGGCAGACTGAGCCAACTCGGCACGCCGCGGGTTGAGCAGGTTGCCGAAAGAGTCAGCAACCCGAAGCGAGAAGTGAGCACTCAAAGTTAGACCTGCGACATCCGGCCAGATTTCATAGACGATGACTTTACTGGACCGTTTTCGTACACAGCCGCAGAAGCACCCGGACCCCGCGGTGCGTCTGGCACATGTCGGCGAGATTCCCTTGAGCGAACGCGATCTCATCGCGGCCATCGCGCGTGGGGACGAAGACGTGCGCGTGCGCAGGGCGGCCGTGGCGAAGTTGCTGGATCCGGCGGCGCTCGGGGCCATTTCGCGTGGCGATGCCGACGAGTCGGTCCGCGGCGACGCCGCGGTCATGCTTCGCGACATCGCGCTCGAAGCGTTCGAGGGTGTGGCCGAGCAGGACAGCCTCGAAGCGGTGGACGCGCTGGTCGACGTGCGCGCGCTCGCGCAGGTGGCCAAGACGGCCGGCCGCGAAATCGTCGCGCTCCGCGCGCTGTCGCGCGTCGCCGAAACGCACGTGCTCGGCTCGATTGCGCGCCACGCGGCATCCGAAGCGGTGCGCCGTGCCGCCTTCGAGCGCGTGCGGGGCGATCGCGCCGAGGTGCTGTCGGTGGCCATCAACAGCGAGTTCAAGGACACGGCGCTCGTCGCCGTTGATTCGATCACGGATCGGGCCGAGCTCGAGCAGATCGCCTTGCGCGGCAAGAACAGGAGCGCGGCGAAGCGCGCGCGCGTAATCGTTCGCGAAGCCGACGATCGGGCGGAGGCCGACCGGCGCGCCGAGCTGGCCGCCGCTTCCGAAGCAGCCGATGCTTCGCGCACGAGCGTGGCCGCGGAGCCTGGGCGCGGCGAAGGGGTGTCGGAGGCCGCTCTGCTCGCGGCCGCCGCCGACGAGGAACGTCGGCGCGCCGCCGAGGCGGCCGCGAAGCGGGATCAGGAAGCGGGCGTGCGCGAGGAGGTCGCCGAGCGCGCGCGCCAGCAGGCCGCGTCCGAGGCGGCCGCGGCCGAGCGTCAGGCAGAGCGCCGCCACGCGCGTCTCGCCGAGCTCATTGAAATGGCCGTCGCGGCAGCGAGCGACGCGGACTTTTCTGGCGCACGAAATCGTTTCGGGGTCGTTCGCCGCGAGTGGAAGGATCTCGCGAGCGGCGTCGACGTCCCCGAAGCGCTCGCCGCGCGGTTTGCCGAGCTCGAGTCGCAGCTCGCCACGCGTGAAGCGGCCACGCGTGAGGCCGACGCACGAGCGCGCCGCGAGGCGCTCGCCCGGATGGAGCAGCTCGCGTCGCGCGTCGAGGCCCTCGCCGCCAGAGCCGACCTGTCGCTGAAGGCGGCCGAGCATGGGTTGCGCGACTCTCGCATGGCGCTCGGCGCCGTGCCGCCGCTCCCGACCAAACAGGACTACGAGGCGATCACCGCGCGCCTCAAGGCCGCGCTCGCATTGCTGACGCCGAAGGCGCAGGAGCTCCGCGAAGCCGACGACTGGCAGCGCTGGGCGAACGTGGGCGTGCAGGAACAGCTGTGCGCGAAGATGGAGGCGCTCACATCGCTCGAGGATCCCGAGGCGATCGCCCGCGACGTGCACGAGCTCCAGCGCCTGTGGAAGCAGGCGGCCGACGTCCCGCGCGCACGGGGCGACGCCCTCTGGCGCCGCTTCAAAGCCGCGCACGACGCCGTGTGGCCGCGGTGCGAGGCCCATTTCGCCGCCGAGGCTCGCGAGCGCGCCGAACACCTGGCGAGAAAAATTGCCCTCTGCGAGCAGGCCGAATCGGTCGCCGACTCGACCCGCTGGATCGAAACCGCCGAGGCGATCAAGAAACTGCAGGCCGAGTGGAAAGAGGTCGGCCCAGTGTCTCGTGGCACTGAAAAGGCGATCTGGGATCGGTTTCGTGCCGCCTGCGATCGCTTCTTCGCGAGACGCCATGAGGACCTGGACCGCCTGAAGAAGGTGTGGGCCGAGAACCTTGCGAAGAAAGAGGCGCTCTGCGTGCGGGCCGAGGCCCTGGCCGACTCGACCGACTGGGACTCGGCCGCCGAGGAGCTCAAGAAGCTGCAGGCCGAGTGGAAGACCGTCGGTCAGGTCAAGAAGAGCCGCTCGGAAGCCATCTGGCAGCGGTTCCGCGGCGCCTGCGACACGTTCTTCGCGCGCTACGCGCAGCGCCACGACATCGCGCGGGCCGAGCGCGTGGCGGCCCGCTCAGCCATCTGCGCCGAGCTCGAGGCGCTGGCGCCGTCAGACCCCGCGTCGCCCGCCGGGTCGACACCGGGTTCGGCCGGCTCCGAGACCGCGCCGGCCGACCTGCTGCCATCCGTGCGTGCCATTCGCGCGCGCTGGCAGCAGGAGATCGCCGCACGGGGCGTCGATTTCGATCGGGCGCGCGCACTCGAGGAGCGGTTCGCCTCGGCGTTCGCGCAGGTCATGGCCCGCTGGCCGGCCGCCTTCGCCGGCACCGATCTCGATCCCCAGGCCAACCGCAAGCAGATAGAGCAGATCGTTCGCCGTATCGAAGATCTCGCGGTGTCGCTCGCCGGCCCGTTGAGCGCTCCCGGCGACGCCGGGTTGCCGCCGACGGCTCGTCTGGCGGCGATGCTGAAGGAAGCGCTCGCCTCCAACACCATTGGTGGCAAGGCGAACGACGACAGCCGATGGCGCGCGGCAGCCGAAGAAGTGCGGCAGGCGCAGCAGACCCTCGCACGCATCGGTCAGGTTCCCGAACACGTGCGCCGCGCGCTGGCCGATCGGTTCCAGCGCGCCGCCCGGCGGATTACTGAGCGGGCAGGTGCGCCTGCGCCTGGTGGGTTGGGCAGGCCGGGTGGGTCTGATCGGCCTGGTGGGTCGAGTGGACGGACCTGACCTATCCGCCCTCCGCTAGGCTATCTGATCCTGATCAACTCCACGTCGAACACGAGCAGGCCGAACGGCGGCTGCTGTCCCTTGTAGGCGAGGTTCTCGGGGATCCAGAACCGCGTTTTTTCGCCCTCGACCATCAACTGCACACCTTCGGTCCAGCCGGCGATCACCTGATCGAGCGGGAACGTCGCCGGCTCGCCCCGCGTGACCGAGCTGTCGAACATCTTCCCGTCCGTCGTCCACCCCGTATAGTGAACCGTCACCTCGCCACGGGCATTCGGGTGCCGCGTGCCTGTGCCGGGCGCGATCACTTTGTAGGCGAGCCCGCTCGGCGTTTTCTTCGCGTCCTTGGGCGGCGCCTTGACGTCGGAAGGCGCTTGCGGCGGCTCGACGATGGAGAAGAGCTCGACATCGAAGACCAGCAGGCCGCGCGGGTCGCGCTTGCCCTGGTAGGCGAGCGCCTCCGGAATCCAGAACCTTCGCTGTTCGCCGACGACCATCAGCTGCACGCCTTCGGTCCAGCCGGCGATCACACGGTTCAACGGGAACGTGGCCTGCTGGCCGCGCGCCACCGAGCTGTCGAACATTTTTCCGTCCGTCGTCCAGCCGGTGTAATGGACCGTGACGAGGTCGGCGGCCGTCGGGTGGGCCTTGCCGGTCCCCGGTTGGAGCACTTTGGATGCGAGGCCGGACTTCGTCTTGACGGCGTCGGCGGGCGCGGCTGCGACGTCGGCGGGAGCCGGAATCATTTTCGTTTGTGCGAATGCGGCGGCGGTCGCGAGAAGACACACGGCGAACAGTGAAGTGAGTCGCATCAGAAGTCCTTTCGGCGGCATTCTACCCCGTGTTCAAGCCTTGAGCTCGTCGCGCAGCCTCTGGAGTCGATCAACCGCGTTGCGGACAGCACCGAGGACAGCGTTCGCCGCAGAACCGGCGGTGAGGTCGACCACGGCCTGTTTCACCACCCCCAGCGCGATCTCGACCTGCATCTCGGTCACGTCGGCCGACGAACGCTCGAGGCGCTCGACGACGTCCTGGCACGCGCGTAACGTCCGAAGGACGCGGGGATCCGTATCGTCGGTGCGCTCGGCGGCGCGCTCCGCGGCGCGAACGCCCGCCATGAGGGAATCGCAACACGCGTGTAATTGGCTCTTGACGGTCAAGATGTTCTCCGAGTTTCTGTGCGTGCCTACTGCGGCGACCGCTGCAGCCGCTCGAGTTTCTCTCTCAGCGCCTCGAGCCGCAGGCCGGCCTCCCCAAGCTTTCCCTCAGCCGTCAGCCGCTGATAGTCGGCAAGGTCGCGCGCCGCGTCGCGGATGAGCGTGCCCGCATCCGACGGGGGCGGCGTCCCCGAGGGCGTCGCACTGGGTGCGGCGCTCCGCACAATGGACGGAGCAGCCGATGGGTCGATCGAGAGCATCGACGGCGCGTGCCCCAGCAGCGCCGCCAGCGCCGCCTCGAACGTCGGCCCGTACGCCACACGGTCCTGAAGCGCCATCACGACCAGGCGCAGCTCGGGCATCGGGCTGTGCTCGGCCTGCAGGTAGATCGGCTCGGCGTAGAGCAGCGCCCGCCCGATCGGTATCACGATCAGGGCGCCGCGTCGCACGCTCGACCCCTGCTGATTCCACAGTGACAACTGTCCCGACAACTGCGCGTTCTGATCGATGCGCGCCTCGATCTGAAGGGGCCCATCCACGAGCTTGGTCTTCGGGAAGTTGTAGACGACGGCCGAGCCGTAGTGCGGCTCGTCGCTTCTGCCCGCGATCCACCCGATCAGGTTGTTGCGGTTCGATGGCGTGAACGGCAGCATCTCCACGAACTCCACGACCTTCTCGCCGGGCAGCTTCATGAGCACGAAGTTCGGCTCCATCGTCTGCGGCGCCTGGCCGCGCTCGGTCATGGCGACTTCGGTCGCCACGCTCCACAGGTCCTCGCGGTTGTAGAAGACCTCCGGATCGCTCATGTGGTAGAGCCCGTACACCGCGGCCTGCGTCTGGAGCATCAGCTCCGGGTACCGCACGTGTTTTCGGAGCGCCGGCGGCATCGTGGAGGCGTCCTTGAACAGGCTGGGGAAGACGTTGCGGTAAGCGGCGATGAGGGGATCTTCCTCGTCGAACACGAAGAACGCGACCGAACCGTCGTATGCGTCGATGATCACCTTGACGCTGTTTCGAATGTAGTTGAGGAACCGACGCTCGAGCACGATGTGCCGCGAGTACGGATAGGTGGCCGAGGTCGTGAACCCATCCATCATCCACACCAGCCGTCCGTCGTCGCCGACGACGATGTACGGGTCGGTGTCGAACACCAGGAACGGGGCGATCGCCCGCACGCGCTCCATGATGTTCCGCCGCATCAGCAACCGGCTGTCGGCGTTCACATCGTCGCTGAACGGCAGCCTGGTGATGTCGCCGCGCTCGAGCGCGATGAGGGTCCGTCTCAGGAATCCGCCGAGGACGACGCCGCCCGTGCCTTCGTACGAGGTCAGGTTGTTGGTCTCACCTTGCGGGTAGTTGAACTCTTTCTGCCGGGTCCGGACGTAGACGTCGCCGTTGGTCAGCTCGCCGAAATAGATCTCGGGCCGCGTGACGGTCAGGCCGGGCACGGTGGATTCGACCGGCATGTTGCTGAGGAGCAGCTTGGGCAAGCCCTCGGGCGTGAACCCGTTCACCGGACTCATGGTGATGCCGTACCCGTGGGTGTAGATCAATTTCTCGTTGATCCAGTTGCGGCTGCTCTCCGGCATCCGGTCGATGTTCAGCTCCCGCGCGGCGAGCATCACCTGCTGCAACACTCCGTCGAGCTCGTAGCGGTCGATGTCGATATCGGGAAAGTCGTAGTACGTCCTGATGGCCTGAATCTGGCGCAGGGTGTCCTGGAGCGCGCGCCAATCCCACAGACGGATGTTCTGGAGCGTCTCCTGGTTGTTGGCCGCGTCAATCGCCTCGAGCCCCGTTTCGGCGGGGAACGGCACCTGGGCGATTCGCGTGAGGCCGTACGCGCGCCGCGTGAAGTCGATGTTGTGCGCGATGTACGGCCCTTCGCGCACGAGCTCGTTCGGCCTCACGACGAAGCTGGTCACGTACCACCCGAACAGTCCGACGCCCAGGTACACGATGGCCGCGGGCGCGACCGCGGCGCCGAGCCACACGAGCTTCGGTTGCCGCATCGCGTTGACGGCCGCCACGACGGCGCCGACCGCGAGCGCCGCCGACACCAGCAACAGTCCGGTGACCCACACGTGCGCGTCGGTATAGGTGACGCCGGCAAAGATCGTGTGGTCCTGATAGATCCGCGAGAAGCGTCCGAGGTACACCTGCGCGGCGAAGGTCAGCAGCAGCACGGCAAAGCTCATCGACACGCCGCGGAGCGGCGGCGTTCCACCGAGTCGGCGGCCTTCGAGCAGCTGGGCGCCGCCGACGAGGACCGACAAGCCGATCGCTGCGAGAAACACGATTGTCGCCAGCGTGGTCACCCAGCCGGCGATGAGCCGCCATGCCGGGAGTGTGAAGAAATAGAAGGCGAGCGTGCGCCCGAAAATCGGGTCGGTCTGAGCCGCCATGGCTTGCACCGGGGCGGAAGAGGAACCCTCGCCGTGCCAGTAGAGCGCGAAGGCCGCCCAGTCGACGCTCATGCCGAGGCCGGTCCCTAGGGCCACCACCGCCGACACGACAAGCGCCGCCAGCCTGACGAGCGGCTCGAGCGGGACCGGCTGTCCACCGACGAGCACGGAGCCTCCGAGGTCGCCGAGCTTCGCAGGTTTCAGCGCGAGGAACGACAGGTAGAGGACCGCAAAGGTCGCAATGGCGAACCCGAGGAGCACCCTGGCTCGCAGGTTGATGGTCGTCCAGAACACGTCGCCGAAACCGAGCGACCCGAACCAGAGCGACTCGACGTAGAACGAGAGCGCCGTGCCGCCACCGAGAAGGACGGCGGCGACCAACGCGAGGATGACGAAACGACCGCGCCGCGGTCGCTTCTGCCGCTGCGGCCAATCGATCGTGGTCACGGCAACACCGTGGGACCGATGGCCGCAGGACGGCAGGTGGTCGCGAGGGGGCTCATGGTGTTCTCAAGGACATTATAGGGCTGAGGGCTGAGGGCTGAGAGAGCTGAAGGCTGAGGGAAGGAAACCCTCTGGACACACCACCAGCGGCACGCCGAGCGTGATCGTAAACGGGCGCCCCTGCGAATCGGCGCGGATCGCTCAGATCACGAGAACGATCTTCCCGAGCGCGCCCGGTTCGAGCACCGCTTCGTGCGCGCGCGCGGCGTCGCCGAGCGACATTTCGCGGCCCACCACGGGGTTGAGCGATCCGTTGGCGAGTCCGGCGACGAGGGCCGCGTGAATCGACACGAGCTCGGGAGGCGTGACGTTGAAGAGCGTCATGCCGAGAATGGCCGCGTCGCGGGCCATTGCCTGGCGCGCGTCGATTTCGATGCGCCCCCTATTGCCGATGACGACCACGCGGCCGCGGGGCGCGAGAATCGACAGGTCCTTGTCCAGGTTGATGTGCGCGGCCATCTCGAGCACGACGTCAACGCCGCGGCCGTCCGTTGCCTGCATCACCTGATCGAGATAGTTCGGCTCCTTGTGATTGAAGACCGCCGTCGCCCCCTGTTCCTTCACGACCGCGATGCCGCGGTCGGTGCCTCCCGTGCCGATGGCCGTCAGACCGTGCGCGCGCGCGATCTGGATTGCCGCGATGCCGACGCCGCCCGTGGCGCCGTGCACGAGCACCGTCTCGCCGGCCTTCGCGGCGGCGCGATGGAAGAGCGCGCGGTAGGCGGTGGCGTACGGCACGCCCATCGCCGCGCCCTGGGCGAAACTCACCTTCGGCGGCAGCCGGTGCAGCATCGCCCGCGTGCAGACCGCGTACTCGGCATACGTGCCGGCTCCCGAGGCCGACAGGTTGTCACCCGAGATGTAGACGCGGTCGCCGTGTTTGAAGTCCGTCACGCCCGCGCCGGCCGATTCGACCTCGCCTGCCGCGTCGGTGCCCGGCGTATAGGGAAGATTCGGTTTGCGCGCGTACGTCGCGGCGCGAATGTAAGCCTCGACCGGATTCACGCCTGCCGCGCGAATCCGAACCAGGACTTCCGACGGTCCCGGCGCAGGCGTCGGGACGTTTTCGAGCTTCATCACATCGGGCTTGCCGAACTCGCGGACGATGATGGCGCGCATGGGGGACGATGCTACCATGTAGTGCGGGACTTTAGTCCCGCTTGAGTGCGGGACTCTATCCCGCCTGAAATGGCTGTTCTCAAGCTTCACAACACCATCGGCGTCAGAGTCGGCCGCGTTCAGGTCGGCGGCGGCGCGCCGATCGTCGTCCAATCGATGACGATGACCGATACGGCCGACGCGCGCGCAACCGCTGCGCAGTGCATCGAGCTGGCCGAAGCGGGATCGGAGATGGTCCGCGTCACCGTCAATCTGCCCGAGGCCGCTTCGGCGGTGCCCGAGATCAAGCAGCGGATGCTCGACGCGGGATGCGAGGCCCCGCTCATCGGCGACTTTCATTACAACGGCCATCTGCTGCTGACGAAGTACCCCGCGTGCGCCGCGGCGCTCGACAAGTACCGCATCAATCCCGGCAATGTGGGCACCGGCCGCCGGCGCGACGAGCAGTTCACGACGATTTGCCGGGTGGCCGTCGACCACGGCAAGCCGGTGCGCATCGGCGTCAACGGCGGATCGCTCAACCAGGAGCTGGTGGTCGCGCGAATGCAGGAGAACACGGACCGCGATCTCGGGAAGACATCCGAAGAGATCATCAACGAATGTATGGTGCTGTCGGCCGTCGAATCGACCGCGCTGGCCATCGACAGCGGCCTCGGTCGCGATCGGATCATCATTTCGTGCAAGACGTCGCGCCCGCGCGATCTTGTGGCCGTGTACCGCGCGCTGGCGAGGGAGACCGACCAGCCGCTGCATCTCGGTCTAACCGAGGCGGGCATGGGTCTGAAAGGTCTGGTGTGGTCGGCGTCGGCGATGGGCATCCTATTGGACGAGGCCATCGGCGACACGATTCGTGTGTCGCTCACGCCGCGGCCCGGCGGCGATCGGCGCGACGAGGTCTATGCTGCCTGCGAGCTGCTGCAGGCGCTCGGCCTCCGCTCGTTTTCACCGAGCATCACGGCGTGCCCCGGGTGCGGGCGCACGACGAGCACGACGTTTCAGGAGCTGACCGAGCGCATTCAGGCCCACATCCACGACAGGATGCCCGAGTGGAAGACGCAGTACGAGGGCGTCGAAACGATGACGCTCGCCGTGATGGGCTGCGTCGTGAACGGGCCGGGCGAATCGAAGGCCGCCAGCATCGGCATCAGCCTGCCGGGAACGGGCGAGGCGCCCAACTGTCCCGTCTACATCGACGGCGAGCATGTGACGACGCTGCGCGGAACCTACGAGGAGCTTGCGGCCGAGTTCCAGCGGCTCGTGGACAGCTACGTGGAAGCCAAGTACGCGCGCAAGTCGAGAATGGGGTAATCGGGTAATTGGGTAATTGGGTAATTGGTTGGATCAACGAATCATTGGCGTCCACGGTCTCGACACCCTCTCGCGACGTGCAGCTTCAGGACGCGCTGACGCGTGTGTGGGGCTATACGAGCTTCCGGCCCCTTCAGCGCGAAGCCATGCAGGCCATCCTCGACGGCCGCGACAGCGTCGTCGTCCTGCCGACGGGCGGCGGCAAGTCGCTGTGCTTTCAGGCACCGGCACTCGTCGTTTCTGAGAGCTTCGCGTCTGACGGCTTCGCGGCTCAGGGCTTCGCGCTCGTCGTCTCCCCGCTCATCTCGTTGATGAAAGATCAGGTCGACGGCCTGGTCGTCGACGGCGTGGCCGCGGCGTACCTGAACAGCACGCAGAGCTTCGACGAGCGAGACGCGGTCCTTGCCGGCTTGCGGGACGGCCGCTGGCGGCTGCTGTACGTTTCACCAGAGCGACTGGTCGGCGAGGGCAGCCAGGGCTTTCGGCGTTTCCTCCTCCAGTCGGGCGTCCGATACATCGCCGTCGACGAAGCGCACTGCATCAGCCAGTGGGGCCACGATTTCCGGCCCGAGTACCGGCGTCTCGGCCAACTGCGCGACGAGTTCCCTGGGGTCGCGCTCCATGCGTTCACGGCGACGGCCACCGAGCGCGTTCGGCGCGACATCGTCTCCGAGCTGAGGCTCGAGAACCCTGCCGTGCTGGTCGGATCGTTCGATCGGCCGAACCTCGTGTACCGAGTGCTCAGACGAGACAACCTGCACAGGCAGCTCACGCAGATTCTGTCGCGGCACCAGGGCGAGGCCGGCATCGTCTACTGCGCGTCGCGGCGCGAGGTCGAATCGCTCGCCGACTGGCTGAAGGAGCAGGGGCACGGCGCGGTCCCCTACCATGCCGGTCTGCCGGACGAGGTGCGTAGCCGGCACCAGGAGGCGTTCCTCGACGAGCGCGCAGACATCGTGGTGGCGACGGTCGCGTTCGGCATGGGCATCGATCGATCGAACGTCCGCTTCGTCGTGCACGCAGCCGCCCCCCGGTCACCCGAGCACTACCAACAGGAATCCGGACGTGCGGGGCGCGACGGATTGCCGGCCGAGTGCGTGCTGATCTACTCGAGCGCTGATTTCGTCCGCTGGCGGCAGATGCTCGAGGGAAACGGCGAGCTGACGGACAGCGCGCGCTCGCTCCTTCGCGACATGGAGCGCTACGCGTCGAGCACGCGGTGCCGGCACCGTTCCCTGGTCGAGTATTTCGGCGAGCCCTACACCCGCGGGGAATGCGCGGCGTGCGACTGGTGTCTGAAGGAGCTCGATCCGGTGGCCGACTCGACTGTCGTGGCTCAGAAGATTCTGTCGTGTGTGGCGCGTGTGAAGCAGACGTGGGGGATGGGGCACGTCACGGATGTATTGACCGGCCGTGCCAGCGAGAAGGTCGTCGCCGCTGGTCACAACAGGCTGTCGACGTTCGGATTGTTGACGGCCGAACCGGGCGCAGCCGTGCGGGGGTATATCGAGCAACTCGTGGCCGAAGGGTGGCTGCTCCGTGCCGGCGAGCCCTATCCGGTGTTACGTCTCACGCCGGCCGGCGCGTCGCTGCTCAAGGGCACCGGAACGTGCGCGCTCTATCGCGAGGTGCAGCCGCCGAAACCGAAGAGACGTGTTCGAGGCCGGGCTGGCGAACCCGTGCCGCAGGGCGTGGACTCAGAGCTGTTCGATGCGCTGCGCGCGTTGAGACTTCAGATTGCGCGCCACCGAGGCGTGCCGCCGTACGTCATCTTTCACGACACCACGCTGCGTGAGATGGCCGAGCGCCGCCCGAAAACCCTCGACGATCTCCACGGCATCTACGGCGTCGGCGCAAGAAAGGCGGCGGACTTTGGCGACGCGTTCCTCGACGCGATCCGCACCTACAGGCGCCCCGACTGACGACTAACGACTATCGACTAACGACTACCAACTACCACCCCCCGCTTCGCGACGCCTTTGGCAGCCTGATCCGGCCGGCAGGGTCGATGAACTTCACGAGCGTCACCCGCACACGCTGCTGGTACGCCAGCGGGCCAATCCCCATCGTTCGGACGCTGACCTTCGACGGATCGATTGGATCCCGGCTCACGTGTGTCTCGAGGGTGCCGATCGCGCCGTGCAGATTCACCTTGATTTCATTCAGCGTCTTTCGCTTGTGGCGATCGCTCGTGATGGTGACGGGCCGCGATAATTTGAAATACAGGACCCAGTTGCCCGCCTTGATCTCGTGGACGTCAGACCACGGGATCACGGCTTCGGGCCGTGCCGCGGGATCGATGCACCCGCCCATCGCGCGCCAGAATCGCTCCTGATCCTCGCCGACAAACCGCGGGATCCCAAGGTGCGTCTGGAATGGCCCCGCCAGCTCGCCGTACCGATACACGCGCAGCGCCTGCCGATCGAACGCCATCAGGAAATAGCTCCTGGCGTCGACGTCGTACAGCGTTGCGGTCCAAACGACCGCGCCACCGTGGTCGAGGGCGGTGCGCCACGCCGCATCGGCAAGAGATGCATCTTCGCCCGTCACCACGTACTGGCGCGCGAGCTGGCTGTAGGCGAGCAGGTTGCGCGGGTCGAGCGTCCGGGCGCGTTCGGCCGCGTACGTGGAGGAAGAATTCAGATCGTACAGGTCCGCGGCGGCCTCGTCGACGCTGGAGCGCCCCCACCATGGGCCGCTCCGATCCTCGGTGACGATGCGCGCCTGCGCGCGTGTGGTGAGCGCGTAGCTGTCGGCATCGAGCACGCCGGCGTCACACGTCGGCGGGCCCGACGGGGGAGAGCCGCGCCGGTCGCGCGTCTGTGACACGGTGGGCAGAACCGCGAAGAGCACGAACACCGAGGTCCAGACGAACTTCAATCTCACCCGACGCATGGTAGCCCTCCGGAAATACGTATAAGTATTCGGAGGCAACCGCCATGCCAATGGCGTGGCTCGAAATGGCGAGTAAATCAGCGTGAGTGCATTTTGAGCCAGCCGCCGCGCGTCCGGTTCTGGAGACGACCGCCAGAGATGTGACAAATGAATTGGGTCATCGAGTGGCCTGTCAATGAGCCGTCTGGTCAATCAGGCAATCAATGACCAGATGACTCACCGATCAGGCGACCCAATTCTCAGTGGACCGTGTATGGCTCGTACAGCGCGAAGGGCGCGATCTCGACATCGAAATGACCGGCGTCTTCACTGACCATCTGGTAGGTGCCGCGCAGGACGCCCGTCGATGTCTTGAGGGGCCAGCCCGACGTGTATTGAAAGGATTCGCCCGGCGCCAGCACCGGCTGCTCGCCGATGACGCCCGGGCCCTTGACCTCTTCGGTGCATCCACAGGCGTCGGTCGCGATCCAGTGACGACTCAGCAGCTGAATGGTATCGTCACCCTCGTTGGTGATCTTGACCGTGTAGTGGAAAAACCAGGAATTCTTCAAAGGCTGCGAACGTTCGGGCGCGTATTTCGCCTCGACTTCGACGCGCACGTTGTTGGTAATGGCCTCCGACGAGGGGGCCTGTTTGGGCCGGCTCTTGTACTGGGGCTGGCTAGGATACTCGGGCATCGCTCTTCATCATAACAGCAGAGGCCAAAACACAAAGGACTCGTCCGGGAACCTCGCCAACCGCCTGTCCGTCTGATATCGTCAGTCCTTCACCTGCTTCGGAGGACTCCGATGCTCCGCCCCAGGTTTCTGTGGTCCGCCCTGCTTGCCTGTGCCAGCGCCGCAGTGTCGCTGCTCCCCGGCAGTGTGCTGTCTGCGCAGTCCGATCTCGACGCCTTCATGCGGCAGGTGATGGAGCGCCGCGACGACAACTGGAAGAAGCTCCAGCAGTACATTCTCGACGAGCGGGAAGAGTTCGACCTCCGCGGCCCGGGCCGGTTCCCGCTCTGGGGCGAGCGCCGCGACTTTACGTGGTTCATCCGGGACGGCTTCTTCGTGCGAAGCCCGTTGAAGGTCAACGGAGCCGCCGTTGGCGAAGAAGACCGGCGGAAGTACGAAGACACCTACCTGCGGCGCCAGAAGACGCGCGACCGCCGCGAGCGGGAGCGAGCGGCCGCGGGCCAAACGCCGGCCGGCGATCCACCGTCGCCCACACTGCCCGCGGACGAACCGCCTGAAGGGGACCCGCTGGCCGCGCCGACCGACGTGGAGAGCTTCATCCGGCAGACGCGCCAGCCCGAGTTCATCTCCACGGCCTACTTCCTGCGCTTCAAATTCGACGAGGGCCGCTACGCGCTCGTAGGCCGCGAGCAGTTCGACGGGCGGGATGTGCTTCGTGTCGAGTACTACCCGCAAAAGCTGTTCTCCGACGATGCGGAGCGCGAACGGCGCCGGCGGCGGCAGCGCGACGAGGCGGGTGGCGGCCAGAAGAACAATGCGGCGGTCGACAACACCGTCAACCGCCTGATGAACAAAGGCTCCCGCGTCACGCTGTGGGTCGAGCCCACCGAGCGCCAAATCATCAAGTACACGTTCGACAATGTCGACATGGATTTCTTCCCCGGGCAGTGGCTGGTCAACCTCACGGGTGGCCACGCCACGATGACCATGAGCCAGCCGTTCAAAGACGTGTGGCTGCCGCGGGATCTGCAGATACAGGTCGCGTTCATCCTGGCCATCGGTGAGATCGACGCGCGCTTCTCGCAGAGCTTTCACGATTACCGGCAGGCGGACATCACGACCGCAGTGCGCGTACCGGGAGCGCGCTAGCTGTGTTCGCGGCAATCCTGACCCTTGCGCTGGCCGGGGCCGGCGCCGCGCAGCCGCCCGCCGACGTGATCGCCCAGATTCAAGTACACGGCAACATGCTGACGCCGGGGGACGAGGTCATCCGGCTGGCGGACGTCCACGTCGGCATGCCATTCCAGGCCACGACGATCGACGCGGTGACCGAGCGGCTCCGCGCCAGCCGCCGGTTCGTCGGTGTCGAGGTGCTCAAGCGCTACGCCTCGATTTCCGATCCCACCCAAATCCTCCTCGTGCTCATCGTCGACGACGGCCGTGTGGAGGTGAATTGGGAAACGGGCGAGGTCAAAGCGCCGTCCGGACTGACCGGAGGTCGCGGGCCTCGGTTGATGTTTCTGCCAATTCTGGGCTACGAGGACGGGTACGGGTTCTCGTACGGCGTCCGCTTCGGACTGCCGAATCCAGTTGGCCCCCGGAGCCGTTTCTCGATCCCGCTCTCGCTCGGCGGAGAAAGGCTGGCGGGCATCGAGATCGAGAGGAACTTCGATCGCGGGCCGTTCACGCGCGTGCAGGGCGGCGGATCGGTCTCGCGCCGCGAAAATCCGTTCTACGAAGAGAACGACGACCGCCGCCGCGTGTGGGCCCAGGCTGACCTTGCGTTCGCTCGTCAACTGCGAGCGAGCGCGAGGACCGGATGGGATCGCGCCTCGTTTTTCGACGTCTCGGAGTCGTTTCCAAGCGTGGGGGCCGAGGTGACGTTCGACACCAGGCTGGATCCCTTGCTGACGCGCAACGCAGTGTATGCCCGCGCGTCGTGGGATCGATTGTTCTTCGACGGCCGCGACGCCATCAACCGCACGACGCTCGACGCACGCGGCTACGTGGGACTCCTCGGCCAGCAGGTGCTCGTGCTGCGCGCGCGTCGCGATGACAGCAGGGGCCCGCTGCCGCTGTACTTGAAGTCGCTCCTCGGCGGAGCCTCGACGCTCCGCGGTTTCAAGGCGGGAAGCGCAGCAGGCGACACGCTGGTGGCGGGCTCGGCCGAATGGCAGGTTCCGCTGACCTCGCCGTTGAGCGTCGGCAAGCTCGGGGTCAGCGCCTTCGTGGATGCCGCGACGATGTACGATGACGGGCAGCGTCTGCGCGATCAGCAATTCGAACGCGGCGTCGGTGGGTCGGTCTGGTTTTCAGCCGCGTTCGTGCGCCTGACCCTCGCCGTTGCGCGCGGCGTCGGCGCCGACACGCGCGTGCACTTCGGCGCCGGCGTGACGTTTTGAGCGCGCAGACCGATTTCTTCGTGACCTTCGCGCTTCGTAGTTGCTGTTCATCATGACGGTATCGCAACAAGAAATCGCAGCCAGCATTGGCGTCACGGTCGCGCGGCGGCACATCTTCTTGTGCTGCGACCAAACCAAGCCGAAGTGCTGCGACAGGGAGCGCGGTCTCGCCGCGTGGGAATTCCTGAAGGGTCGCCTGAAAGAACTGGGATTGTCGGAGAGTGGCGGGATTCTGCGCACGAAGGCCAACTGCCTGCGCATCTGTGAGGGCGGTCCGATCGCCGTCGTCTATCCTGAAGGCACGTGGTACGGCGCGTGCGATCCGCCGGTGCTCGAGCGGATCATCCAGGAGCATCTCGTCGGCGGAAGGCCGGTGGCCGACCACGTCATTGACGCGCACCCGCTCGGCTGATCGCCAGTCGACAGAGCTAGACGGCACGTAGGCCGGGTCCAATGGGACCCGGCTCCAGGCGGGTCTACAGAGCAAGACCCGCCCTACGCCGGCCCTGACGTTCACTCGGGCATCAGCGCGAACGTCCATATCGAGCCGCCCGTGGGTACTCGAGTCGCCGCGAAGCGTCTGGCGAGGCCGCCACCGAGTCCCGACGCAACGGTCACGTATTGCCGGCCCCTGTAGGTGTACGTGATTGCCGTGGAATTGATGCTCGAGCCGGTCTTGAACTGCCAGAGCGTCTTGCCGGTTTCCTCGTCGAGGGCGATGAACTCGCCCGTCAGCTTGCCCGTGAACACCAGCCCGCCACCTGTCACCAGCGTCCCAGCCGAGCTCGGCATGTCGGCCAACGGGATTTCCCAACGCTTTTCGCCGGTCAGCGGATCGATCGCCACGAAATGACCGACGACGTCTCCCGGCTTGAACACAGGAATCCTGCCCAACACGCCGGTGGAGTTCGCGCCAAGCACTTGAGGCTTCGGCGGCGCGAGCTTCTGGATGCGCTGCATGTTCCACGAGCTCGTGTACACCAGACCGGTGTTCGGATTGAATGCGATGGGCACGGCATTCGAGCCGCGCTGCGGCCAGATCTCGACTTCTTCGCCTGAGAGAAAGCGTTTGTACAGGTCGGTCAAGACTGGTCGGCCGGTCACGAGGTCGATATGCGTGGCCCAATTGACTTTTGCGAATGCGTGCGCGGCGATCAGTTTGCAATTGGTGCGGTCCAACACGTAGAGGAAGCCGTTCTTGTTGGCCTGGATCATCACCCTTCGCGTCTGGCCGGCAATTCGGAGATCGGCGAGCACATGTTCGTCGGCGCCGTCGACGTCGTACACGTCATTCGGCGTGTATTGAAAATGGCAGACGAGCTCACCGGTTTTCGGCCGGATCGCGATCACACTCGACGTGTACAGGCTATCCAACTCCCCGCGAGGCCTGGGGTCGTAGGGTTCCGCGTTCCCGGTACCCCAGTAGACGAGATCGAGTTGGGGGTCATAGGAACCGGAGCGCCAGGTAGCGCCGCCGCCCTGCTTCCACGCGTCGCTGTTTCGAGGCCATGTCTCGGAGCCAGGCTCGCCTGGCTCCGGTATGGTGTAGCGACGCCACAATTTCTTGCCGGTCTCAGGATCCCACCCATCGAGGAAGCCGCGCGTGGTGAACTCCCCTCCGGCCATCCCTGAAATCACCACGCCATTGGCCACAATCGGTGCGCCCGTGGCGGAATAGCCCTCGCGCCAATCGGCAAACGTCTGGTCCCAGAGCTTCTTACCGGTCTTCATGTCGAGCGCGATCAGATGGTTGTCTATCGTCACGCGAAAGAGCTTGCCCTCATAAATGGTCGCCGCGCCTCTCGTGACCGCCCCGAACGGCGCGACGCGCTGCACTCCGGCGTCGGTCTCTACGGCCGTGCGCCAGATCTGCCTGCCGGTTTCAACGTCGATGGCGAAGGTCCACTTGCCGTTGATCACGTACATGACGCCGTTGTAAATCGTTGGCGCCGCGAGCTCGCCCGCGTCGTTCATCACGCTCGCGTTCCAGATGGGCACCAGGCGTTTGACGTTGGACGCCTTGATTTCCTCGAGCGGACTGTAGTTCTTGCGGTCGTAGCCCATGCTCTGGGTGGTGACGTTGCCCGGGTTCTTGATGCCGCTGGCGAGCTCTTCCGCCGTTTGGGACCAGCCGATCCCGGGCCATACACCGAAGACTGCCGTCAGCAACCAGATCTTCTTCATTCCCATCCTCCCGCGGTTGCACAAGTCTGCCACCGATCGACGGTAAACGTGCCCAAGAAAGCTACACGGAGGACACGACCGAACCAACACGGTCAATGATTCTCTGGAGCCCGTTTCACAACCGGCGCGGGTCCTGTCCGAGGCCAGCCCACGGTGCTCAAGCCGAAAAACATGACCACCGCTGAAGGCCTTCCGCGCCAAGCGGGCCGACTATCGACTAACGACTATCGACTATCTCGTGCGCTATCGTTGAGGCCATGGCCGCCGCACACACCATCGCCGTCTCGACCCACGGACGATACTTGACGGAGGCGCCCGCCGCCGATCCGACCGGATTGCTCATCGGGTGCCACGGCTACGGGGAGAACGCCGACATCCAGCTCGAGCGACTGCGATCGGTTGCCGGCGCCGGCGCGTGGCTCCTCGTGTCGATCCAGGGTCTCCACCGTTTCTACAGGAGCAGGACCGACGAGGTCGTCGCGAGTTGGATGACCCGGCAGGACCGCGAGTGTGCCATTGCCGACAACGTCGCCTTCGTGTCGGCCGTCGTCGACGAGGTCGCATCAGCGTCGAGGGTGGAGTCGCCCCTCGTCTTTGCCGGATTCTCGCAGGGTGTCGCGATGGCGTTCCGCGCCGCGTGTGGCTCAACGCGCAGCGTCGGCGGCGTGATCGCGGTCGGCGGCGACGTCCCACCCGAGATCGGTCGCGGCGAGCTCGCGCGAATCCCCATCGTGCTCCTGGCGAGAGGGGAGCGCGACGAATGGTATACGGCTGCGAAGTGGACGGCGGACCAGGCGCGGCTGCGCGACGCGGGTGTCGATGTGCGTGCCGTCGCCTTCGACGGCGGACACGAGTGGCACGATGCCGTGAACCGCGAGGCGGCCGCACTGCTCCAGCGAACCGGCGCGCACCGCGTCTGAATCATCGCGGAAGGCTCAGCGCGCTCGCGGTTTCCGAGCGAGCGGGCTGAGTCTTCACGCATCGACGCGGCCGATGATCCAATCCGCAATCGCTTGCTGCACGCTCGCGCAGACGTACGCCTGATCGGCCGACTTCGACACCTTGAACGAGTGGTCCCCGCCCTCGACGATGTGGAGCGTGGGCGTGGGATCGAGGGCTGCCAGTACCGGCCGTAGTTCATCGGGTGTGCCAAACGTGTCGCGGCTTCCTTGCACGAAAAGCATCGGCCGCCGAACGGCGGGCAAGTGCGCGTCGCGCCTCTCGCTCGGTCGGCCCGGCGGATGGAGCGGGTAGCCGAGCAGCACGAGCCCGGCGATCGGCAGCGCCGGATCGGCCGCGGCCACGTGCGTCGCGATCCGCCCGCCCATCGATTTCCCACCGATGAAGAGCGATCGTCCAGCGCTCGCGGCCTCGCGCCCGACGAGGTCGATGACCGCCCGGTAGCAGGAGTCCAGAACGGGCCGGCGATCGGGAAGACGGCGATTCTGTTCGGTGTAGAGAAAATTGAACGTGATGGTATCGATCCCGAGCTCCGCCAGCGCTCGCGCGAAGCCGACGATGAAGCTGCTCTGCTGTCCGGAACCGGCGCCGTGCCCCAGGATGAGTGCCGAGCGTCGAGCGCCGAGCGCCGACGATGGCCGGGGACCGTCTGTCCCCGGCCTGCCGGCTTCGTAGACGAGTGCGGTGACCGCGCCCCCGGCGGCGAGCGGGACCCGGAGCTCGTTAGGACTTTTCAATCGCCTCGCGGACCTCGGCGTCGGTCTTCAGGTGGTTGGTGACTGAAAAGGACAGGAAGTTCGTGGCCAGAGACCGCGCCAGCATCCGATCCAGGTGACTCTGGACGACGCCGGTCAGCGTCACCCGGCCGTGCTCCACGATGATGTGGATCGGCGGGTTGGGCATGATCGCGTAGTTCCAGAAGTTCGAGTTGCCGTAGATCGACCGCGCAATTTGGTAGCGCAGCTGGTCGTCGAACTGCGACACCGGCAGTGTGTCGATCCGGTTCTGCACGGTCTTCACGCCGTCGATCTTCGCGACCCGCTTGGCGATGTCGTCTCGCTTGTACGGCATCGTCACTTTGCCGTCTAAAGTGACCACGCCGTCCCGGACGTCGATGTTCACATCGTCGAAGATCGTGAAGTTCGCGTAGCGGTTCACCGAAGAGACGATGTCGTTGGCAATCTGCAGGTCCTTGCGTTCTTGTGCCTGAGCCGCGCCGGCCGCAAGGAACAAGATGGCCGCCATTGGCAGCAGGGTCTCGAGTGTCTTGGCCATTTCTCACCTCCGAAAGCTGGTTCGCAGGGAGTCAATCGCAAGCGCGGTACCAAATACTGCCACTGATTAACATACTGATTTCAAGATACTTACATCGAAGTCAGCCCATTCAAAGAGTGTCCACTCGTAAGGACATGACTGGCGGCGCGGGGTTCAAATGCGCGCGAACGCGAGTCCCAGGCCGTAGGTGATGGCCGCTTCGATGATGCCGACGACGGTCATCTCGGTGCCGCTGGCCCACCAGGAGCGGGTGGTGATCAAGGCTTTTGAAGCGCCCACGGCGAAGTGCGCGAGCGTACTGATGATGAACGACGCGATGACGGCCGGCATGCCGACGGTGAAGAAGAAGGGAATAATCGGGATGAACCCGCCGATGGCCGTCGACACGCCGGCGGACACGGTCGAGCGCCACGGGTTGGGAAAGTTTTCTTCCGACAAGCCGAGCTCTTCGTGCACGAGCGTTCGGAGAAACTGTTTTGGTTCCTTCTGAATCCGCTCCGCCATCGACCGCGCTTCGTCCGCGGAGAACCCCTTCAGCTGATAGAAGAGCTCGAGCTCGAGGAGCTCCTCGTGCGGGTCTTCCTCGATCTCGGCGCGCTCGCGCGAGACTTCCGACTCGTACACCTCGCGCTCGGACTTCGACGCCAGGTACGCCCCGGCGCCCATCGACAGCGCGCTGGCCATCGTGCCTGCGAGGCCCGCCGCAAGCACGACCTCGCTGCCGCCGGTGTAGCCCGCCATGCCCGAGACGATGCCGAAGACGGCGCCGAGCCCGTCGTTGACGCCGTAGATGGCATCGCCGATCCAGCCGGTGCCGCGGACGTGCCAGCGCTCACGGTGAAGAATTGAATCGAGGGTCGAGCGCGGCGTGGGCATCGCGCCACCCGCGAGCGTCCGCAGCACGACCGCGTGATCCCGCTCATCGAACTTTGCGTCTTCGGCGATCTTTCGGTCGGCCGGATCGACGAGGCGCGCCATCAGCTGGTCGTACTCAGCCTCGGCCCTGTTTTCTTCCTGCTCGAGGCGATGGAGCACAACGCTCTGATCGGAGATTCGCTGAAACCACGTCAGGCCCTTCTCGACGGCCTTGCGATCGGGCACCTTGCCGGTATTCGCCGCGATGCGCTCGGCCCATCGTGCCGCGTGGTTCTCCTCCTGCGCGGCCAGACGCAGCAGGATCTCCTTCCGCTTCGGATCGCTTTCGCGCTCCGCGAGGTGGGCGTAGGTGCTGGCTGCCTCCACTTCGCGACGCCACATGTGCTCGACAGTGGCAAGGTTGATCGTGTCCATTGCGTGGTCGCTGCTGTTATCGCGCAAGTTGTTCGAAGAACATCACAGTCGCGATGCCCGCGGCCATGAGCAGCACCTGCCGGACGGCGCTTCTGTCCGTCTGGCCACGGTGCAGATCGGGAATGAGATCGGACATCGCGATGTACAGCAGGCTCGCCGACGAAAACGCCAGCACGAACGGCCTGGCCGCCGGCACCAGCCCCACCGCGACGAACGCGACGATGGCTCCCGCGATGCCCGACAGTCCCGAGACGACGTTCAACATGAGCGCGCGGCTCCGGCTGTAGCCGGCCGCAAGGAGAATGGCGACGTCGCCGACCTCCTGCGGAATCTCATGCGCGGCCACGGCAATGGCGGTGTTGATGCCGAGCGGGACCGAGCTGAGGAGCGCGGTGCAGACGGTGGCGCCGTCGATGAAGTTGTGGAACGCGTCGCCGACGATCACGAGCGTTGCCGTGGCGGAGTGGCCGTCGAAATGGTCGGTGTGATCGTGACGGAGAAGGACGAGCTTTTCCAGCAGGAAGAACGCGATGATGCCGCCGAGGAGCGTCGCGAAGACGGTTGGCGCCGGCAGCGATTCGAGCGCCTCTGGCAGCAGGAGCAACAGCGCCACGGCGAGCAACGCGCCCACGGCGTAGCTCACGAGCCAGGGGACGAGCCGGGTCCTGATGCGATCAGTGAAAAGCAGAAGAGAGGACGCGACCAGCACGCCGCCGATGCTGCCCAGAAGGCTCAGCCCGAGCGCGGCCGCGAGGAGATTCACGGCGGTATCTTACTGGCTTCGCGGTCCGGGCGTTCTATGTTCCATGTTCGCCGTGCGACGCTCTCGAGCTCGACGTTCGCCGTTCAGGCAGCTGCATCAACTATTCACGGTGTGCGAAGCGGCCCACATCGTCCGCTTCGAGCAGGGCCGAGGTCTTGTCGATGGTGTGTGGCGAGGTAGGAGCCTTTCGCAGGCAGCCGATGGGTGTACGTCAGTTCGCGATGTAGCCGCGGCGCGCGCGGACGCGATAGGCGGGGTTCTTCGCTTCGACGCGGATCGAGTGCCAGCGCCCGTCCTTCTTCCCCGTGGCCGGGTACCCGAGGTAGTACTGCTGGCTCAACTCAGCTGCGATGTTGGTGGTCGCCGGACCCAGATCCCTCGGCCCGCGGACGATCTCGGTTCGACCGCCGCTGTCGTCGGTGAGATCGCGCAGCGCGACGACATTCACCCGCTCGCTCGGTGCGCGTCGGACGCGTCCCGGCCGCTGCGCGGCCTGCAGGCCGGGGGGCCGGGTGCCAGGCGGCCGGCCGACAGGCGGAAACGGCCGCGGAATGGGCAAGCGTGGCGGCTGCCGCGGCGGGGGAAACGAACCTGGCTGCGGCGGCCGCACGAACGCGGGCTCGTCTTCACCGTCGATGCCAATCGCATAGACGAGCACCTCGCTCTCGCGAATCAGCTGCTTCAGCTCCGCCAGCGATGACTGGCTCGACGTGTCGTTGCCGTCGGAGATGAGGACGACGGCCTTCTTGCGGTTCCGGCCCGATTGGGCGAGCGGAACGGCTTCGGCGACCGCGTCGTACATCGCCGTGCCGCCGGTGGGATTGACGCGACCAAGCGCTCGAGCCAGCTGCTGACGGTCGCTCGTCCAGCCCTGGAGGAGCACCGGCGTATCGCTGAATCGATACAGGAAGATCTCGTCGTCTCGATCCAGAAGCTCGTACAGAAAACGGTCCAGCGCGGCCCGCGCGGCATCGATCTTCTCGCCGTCCATGCTGCCGCTCGTGTCGAGCACGATGCCGAGGCTGACCGGCACACGCTCGGCGCTGAAGTGAGTGACGGTTTGCCGCTGGCCGTCCTCGTAGACGAGGAAGTCTTCCTGGCGCAGGCCCGAGACGAAGCGCCCGCTCGCGTCGGCGACCGTCGCGGTGACGTTTATCAGCTCGACGCCGCTCTTGAACCGGAACGATTCGTCAGGACGGACAGGCGGCTGCTGGGCACGAGGCGTCGCGAGCGCCGCCGCGAGAAGGGCGACAAGAGCCGATGCCGTACGAACGGTCTTCGCCATGACTTCTAAAACTAACTTTCAACTTGATTCTAACTTCTAACTTCTGACTTCTGACTTCTGACTTCCCGCTGGTCCACGTGCGGCACCACCCGATCCACGCTTCGAAAGCTTACGCGATACCGCTCGACGTCGCCTGCGCCCGACACCGTGACCACAAACGTCGTCTCGCCGCCCGGCTCGAGCGTCGCGGCCTCGACCGCCGCGCGTCCGCTCGTGACGAGCCCGCCGTCGCGGTTGAAGAGCAGCACGACAGCGGTCAGCGCGTCGAGCTCGGATCCGGTCGAAGGATTCCGCAGGACGCCCCGGACCACGAGGCCGTCGGCGTCGCGCACGTGCCCGAGGGCCACTAGTTCGAGCGGGACCGCTGGCAAGATGGGCGCCCGCGTCTTCCCGTCTTGTTCGCCCACGACCGGCGCCCGGCCGTCGGCGACCGATTGTCCGGAGTGTCCGAGCACGCCGAGGACTACGGCCATTGAGCCCACCGTTCCCACCAGGAGCAGGATCGTCGCGGCGAGAGCAAGGCGCGATCGTCCAGACGCCGCCTGTGCCGAGGCGAACATCTCGTGCTCCAGGGACTCGGGGCTCGGGACTTGGGACTCGGGACTCGGGACTCGAGACGCTGGTGCCCGGGAATCGGCCGGCGCCAGCGCAGCGTGGGCTGCTAGGGCTTTGAGCGGCAGATCGTGGAGTACCTGCGCGTCCTGGATCGTGGCGGCGAGCGCGGAGACGCGCGCGACCGAGCGGGCGCGTTCGTCGCGGATGAGACGCCAGGAGACGAGGCTCATGACGGTGGCGACGACGAGCGACAGGAGTGTGATCAGTGCAAGGGTCATGTCCATGGCAAACCTGGCTACCGGATTCGAAATTCGACGCCCACTTCGACGATCACATCGACCGGCAATCCCTTCCGTGTCGCCGGTGCGAACCGCCATTGGCGCACGGCCTCCGCCGCGCGCTCGTCGAGACCGGCCCCGAGCCGCCGCAGAAATCGGACGTCGCCGACGGCGCCCGAGCGCGTGACGACGATCTCGAGGACGACTTCGCCCTCGAGCCCGCGGCGACGGGCGTCCTCCGCATAATCCGCCTTCACTTCGCGCAGCAGGCGTGGTGCCTCGATGCCGGACCCTGGGCGAAACGGCCCACCGCCCGTCCCGCCGTCCGATCCCGGTCCGACCCCCGGTCCGCTCCCCGACCCGAGACCGGTCCCTACTCCCGTTCCCGCGCCACCGCCTTCCCCTGGGCCGTGGCGGTCCATTTCAGTCAGCGTGTTCTCGAGCACGCCGATTCGATCGCGCGAGTCCGCCGGCGCCGACACGATGGGCGCCACGAGGACTGGCAGCGGCTCCGACCGGAGCGGTTGTGGCGGCAGCTCGGGCTCGGGCGGTCTTACCATCGGCGCGATCCGCCGTGGCGGGCGGCGCACCGGGACGGGACTGCTGTTCCTCGCGCGGCCCTGACGGAGCGCTTTCGCGGCTGGGGCCGGCTGCAGTTGTCCTCCCCCGCCCCCGCCGCCGGCGGGTCCGGGCTCGGCCAGAAAGACGAGACGCATCGGTTCATACGGCGGTTCGTCGATGCGGAGCGCTGTTGCCGTGGGCGCGAGGGTGAGCGAGGTGAGGAGTGCGGCCGTCAGCACGAGCCCCGCATGCACGGCGCTCGAAAGGGCCACCGAGACGCTTCGGCTGCGCGCGACGGGGGAGTGTCCAGCGACAACGGAAAAGAGCTCCCGCTCTGAGGTCCGGCTAACACTCGGTCGTCGCGCCTTGCCGGCCGGGCGCCTCGCCGTTCTCGGTGCGACGATGGCGTTGCACCACGGGCTGCGGCCGGACACTACTGGCGTCGAAAGGGCCCGACCGAGCCGCACGGCTTTCTCATGTGCCACGAAGGCACACGAACGGCCGAGCGCGGCGACGACCCGCTCAATGGGCACGCCGGCCGCCTGCGCGATCTCGGCCGGTGAGTAGACCTCGGGTGCAATAATCGAACGCATAGCCGGTTCCTAGCAGCCCGTGGTGCAACTCCATCTGCATTCGAGCGGCGCTGCATCCCGCCCGGCGGCGTTGCTTCTCCCTCAAATATTCCCGATATTCTCGGTCGTCGCGCCTTGCCGGCCGGGCGCATCGCCGCTCTCGGTGCGACGATGGACTTGCACCACGGGCTGCTCGTGCCTGGACGAGGCAAAAGCCTTGCCGCATCCCTCCGCCGGCCCTTGGCCGGCCTTCTGAGGTTTTTCGGCTGTTCCGGCCCAAAACTTCCGCCTGGCGAGGGGTGCGGCGATTCGGCTGTGCTCCGGGCGTGACAGGGTGTGGCTGGATCAGGACTATCGACTATCGACTGATCTCATCCACCCCAGCCCGTCTTCAGTCCGACCGGCGGGCTTGTATTCGCAGCCGATCCAGCCGGCGTACCCGAATTTGTCAATCTGTTTGAAGAGATAGCTGAAATTGATCTCGCCCGTGCCGGGTTCGTGGCGCGCGGGCGGATCGGCGATCTGCATATGAGCGATGAGCGGCAGGTGCCGTTCGATCGTCCTGGAGAGGTCGCCCTCCATGATCTGCATGTGGTAGACGTCGTACTGCAAGAACAGATTGTCGGACCCGACCGCTTCGATGATCTCGATGGCCTGCGCCGTTCTGCTCAAGAAGAAATTCGGAATATCGCGCGTGTTGATGGGCTCGATGAGCAGACGGATACCGGCCGATTTCAGCCTGGCGGCCGCGCGCTTGAGATTGCCGACAAACGTCGCGCGCACATCCGACGGATGGGCGCCCGCCGGAACGATGCCGGCGAGGCAATTGACCTGCGTGCAGCCAAGCGCGGTGGCGTACGTGACGGCCCGCTCGACGCCCTCGTCGAATTCTTTCGTGCGATCGGGATGGCAGGCGATGCCCCGCTCGCCGGACTGCCAGTTGCCCGCGGGAAGATTATGCAGCACCTGCGTCAGGCGGCTGTCGTCGAGCGCCTGCTTCAGCACCGTGACGTCGTCGTCGTACGGAAACAGGTACTCGACACCGGCGAAGCCCGCCTTCGCCGCCGCCGCGAAGCGGTCGATAAAGCCGACTTCGTTGAACATCATGGTCAGATTGGCGGCAAATCGCGGCATGCTCGTCAGGTCCTTGGCTTCAGCGCTTCCACAAACACCAGGCCGTCGCGCTCGGCGAGGGTGCGCACGGATCGAAACTCGTCGGCCGACAGGAGTGGCGTCGGATCGAAGCGCGGGCTGCCGGGGGTGCGCGTGAAGAACGCGCCGAGGCCGACGCGCGGCGCGGCGCCAATCACCATCACGCGCCCGCCCGGGCGGACGATGCGGCGGGCCTCATGAATGGCGGCCGCGCGGTCGTCCGCGGCCAGCCCCGCCAGAAGGCCGTCAGTGTCGTCGATGATCGCCAGATCGAACGCCGCGTCATCGAGCGGGAGGCGCGTTGGGGGCGCGATTTCGAGCTCGACGAGGACACCGGCGCGCGCCGCGCCTTTTCGGGCGCGCGCAGCCGCCGGTTCGTCGGCCACGACTGCCACGGCGCGGCCCGACAATCCCACTTTCGCCGCGACAGCGGCGAGCCTTGCACCATCGGCGCAGCCGACCTGCGCGAGCCGATCGCCCATCTTCACGCCGGTCATGCCGACGACGAGCATGAATGGATCGTCGCGGCGCTTCAGCATGGGGGACAGTTTACCGTGAAGAGTTCACAGTTGACAGTCGACAGTCGACAGTTGGCAGTTCGGGCTCGACTTCAACCCGTTGGCCCTGATCAGCGAACTGTTGACTGTGAACTATCAGCTGTCAACTTCTTCCTGATATATAGTTCTCCTCCGTGTCCACACCTGTCGACATCGCTCCCGCGCGCGGAAGGTTAGGCATCCTCCTCGTCGGTCTCGGCGCCGTCAGCACCACGACGATCGCTGGCGTGCTGGCGATCCGGAAGGGCTTCGCCAAGCCGATCGGCTCGTTGACGCAGATGGGGACCGTCCGCCTTGGGAAGCGGACGGAAGGGCGCTCGCCGAAGATCAGCGACGTCGTACCGCTCTCGGGTCTCGACGACCTTGTCTTCGGTGGATGGGACATTTTCGAGGACGACTGCTATGCGGCCGCGCGCACGGCCGGCGTGATCGAACCGTCGCTGCTCGACCGCGTGAAGCCCGAGCTCGAGAAGATCCGGCCGTGGCCCGCGGTCTTCGATCAGCGGTACGTGAAGCGGCTCGATGGCCCGAACGTCAAGAAAGGAAAGAACAAGAAGGACCTGGCCGAGCAGGTGGTCACCGACATTCGCAGATTCAAGTCCGACAACAACCTTGATCGGCTCGTGATGGTCTGGTGCGGCAGCACCGAAGTCTACATGACCGAAGGCGCGGCGCACGCCTCGCTCGACGCGTTCGAGCACGCACTCGAAGCCGACGATCCCTCGATTCCCTCGAGCATGGTCTATGCCTACGCGGCCATTCGCGAAGGGATTCCGTACGCGAACGCGGCGCCCAATCTCACCGCCGATATCCCGGCGCTCGTGGACCTGGCGGCGCGAACCGGCTCGCCGCTGGCCGGCAAGGACCTGAAGACGGGGCAGACGCTCATCAAGACCATCATCGCGCCCGGTCTCAAGGCGCGACTGCTCGGCGTGCAGGGCTGGTATTCGACCAATATTCTCGGCAACCGCGACGGAGAGGTGCTCGACGATCCCGAGTCGTTCAAGACCAAAGAGGAAAGCAAGAAGTCGGTGCTCGACTACATCCTGCAGCCGCAGCTCTACCCTGATCTCTACAAGGACCTCTGCCACGTCGTGCGGATCAACTACTATCCGCCCCGGGGCGACAACAAGGAAGGCTGGGACAACATCGATCTGGTGGGCTGGCTCGGGTACCCGATGCAGCTCAAGATCAACTTCCTGTGCCGAGACAGCATTCTGGCGGCGCCGATCGTGCTCGACGTGGCGTTGTTCCTCGATCTGGCGAAGCGCGCGGGCATGCACGGTATCCAGGAATGGCTGTCGTTCTACTTCAAGAGCCCGGTGCACGCCAAGGGCCTCTACCCCGAACACGACCTGTTCATTCAGCTGATGAAACTGAAGAACACGCTGCGGTATCTCAAAGGCGAAGAGCTCATCACGCATCTCGGCCGGGAGTACTACGACTGATCAGCGGGCAGCAAGTCGACAGTCAACAGTTGACAGTTCACAGAGCCGCGAACTGTTGACTGTTAACTGTCAACTTCGCCGATGGGCGATTCACTGCACGCGATTGCACGGCGCTGCGTCCTATCGCCAACCTCTCGTCCAACCGAAACTGTATGACGTGGAGTGGGTGTTTCTCCGGGTGCAAGGGTGCACAGGTGCAAGGGTGCACAGGCGCACAGGCGTACCGGTGTTCGGGCGCGCCGGTGCGCTGGCGCTTGGTCTTGCCTGCACCTGCCTGCTGACGGCGCCCGTTTGGGCGCAGCAGCCGGCGGCGCCCGGGCCTGGCCAGCTGCCGCCGCTGCCTCTGACCCAGCTCGACGAGCGCGCGCTCTCGGCCGACCTCGATAATCGCGCGTTCACGCTGGCCTTCACTCAGCCGGTGCCGGTGCAGGATCTTCTGCTGCTCCTGGTGCGCGGCACCTCGCTCAGCGTCGTTCCGGACCCCGACATCGCCGGCTCGTTCATCGGCGACCTGAAGCAGGTGACGGTCCGCCAGGCGCTCGAGATGATTCTGCCGGGGCTCGGGCTCGACTTCGAGGTCGACGGGTCGTTCATCCGCGTGTTTCGCCGCGAGCTCGACACGCGACTGTTCAGCGTCAACTACATCGCCACCCGGCGAATCGGCGACGCCAGCGCTGGCGTGGCCACGCCTGGCGCCAGCTTCGCGCGCGTGTCGAGCGAGACGAACGCCGACGTGTTCGCCGACCTCTCGAGCGGCGTGCGATCGCTCTTGTCCGATCGCGGGACGTTCAGCCTCGATCGGAAAGCCGGGCTGCTGCAGGTCACCGACGCGCCCGAGCGGCTCGATCGCGTGGCCGACTATCTCGAGGCCGTGGACGACCGCGTGCATCGCCAGGTCAAGATCGACGCGCGCGTACTCGAAGTCGAATTGAACGAAGCAGATGCCCAGTCCCTCGACTGGGGCGCGCTGGCCGAAGGCACGGCACGGGGTTCGACCGGCGGCGCGGCCCCGCGCTCCGCGCCCGCGAGCCTTCGCATCGCCGACATCGGGCGTTTTCTCACAGCGCTCGACGAACAGGGCACGGTGACGACCCTGGCCAACCCGCAACTGCTCGCGCTCAACAACGAGCCGGCGATCGTTCGGGCGTCCCGAATGCCTTCGGCCGGCAGCGGGCCGATGCAGGACGTGACGCTTGGCGTCACCCCCCAGATTTCCGACGAAGGGCTCGTCACGCTGAGCCTCACGCCGATTGTCGTGCAGCAGACCGCCGATCAACCGGCGACGACGTCGCGGCAGGAGACAGACATCCTGGCGCGGGTTCGCGACGGGGAGACGATCGTGATTACGGGCCTGCCGCGCGATCGCGAAACGCGCGAGCGCAGAAACGTCGGCATCACCGGCGGTTGGTTCGGCCGCTCGACGGTCGTCGTCAGAAAACGCGTCGAGCTGGTGATCCTCCTGACGCCGAGGATCCTGAGCCCAATCGGCGCGCCGTGAGTGTCGTGACTGGACTCTCCCGTGGTGGCGATTCTCGTCGGTCAACGTCGCAACGCACTCTAGGGAACGCATGTACGAGAAGTATTACGGCTTCACCGAGAAGCCCTTCAGCCTGACGCCGGATCCGAAGTTCCTCTATCGGAGTCAGTCGCACGCCAACGCGTTCGAGCTGCTCCAGTACGCGATCCGCCGCCGCGAGGGTTTCGTCGTCGTCACGGGTGACATCGGTACTGGCAAGACGACGCTCTGCCGTGCGGTGCTCGAGCAGATCGACCGCAACACGTTTACCGCGCTCGTGTTGAACCCGTTTCTGTCGGAAGAAGACCTGCTGAAGCGTATCCTGCAGGACTTTGGCGTCATCTCCCGTGACGAGGTCAAGGCCGGCCAGCTCGCGGGCGTCAGCAAGCAGGAGCTGATCGACACGCTTCAGGATTTTTTGCTCGGCTTGATTCCCCTCAAAGCGAGCGCCGTGCTCATCATCGACGAGGCCCAGAACCTGCCGCTGGCCGTGCTCGAGCAGATTCGGATTCTCTCGAACCTCGAAACCGACAAGGAGAAGCTCCTGCAGATCGTGCTCGTGGGGCAGCTGAACCTGCAGACGCTGCTCCGATCGCCCGGTCTGCGCCAGCTCGATCAGCGCGTGTCGATCCGCTACGAGCTGAAGCCGCTCGATCCCGAGACGGTCGCGGCCTACGTGGCGCATCGATTGACGATTGCGGGCGGCTCGGCCTCGGTCGCGTTCGCCGCGAAGGCGCTGGCGCTGGTGCACACACTGTCGGGCGGCATCCCGCGAGTCATCAATATGATTTGCGATCGCGCGCTCATGGCCGGCTTTTCGGCCCGGGCGAGCCGGATCACACCCGAGATGGTGACGCACGCCGCCGCCAGTCTCGATCTGCCGCGCGCGTCGGCGCCGCGGTTTACGTTGCTTCGTGGGGCGCCCCTTGCGGTCGGCGCGCTCGTGGCGCTGCTGGCGTCGGCAGTGTCGGTTGGCGTGACGGCGTGGCTGTACGAGCGCTTCGAGGTCGCCACGCTCGAGGCCAGTAGCCGTCCCGCCACCGACGTGACGCTCATGCCGGAACTTGCGCGTTCGCCTGCAGCTCGCGAGCTGCCGGTCGATGCGCCACTGACTATTCTCACGGCGTCGTATCCGCAAACCGCTGGCTCCGAAGCGGATATTCGATCGTTGACCGAGTGGCTCGAGGCTTCCGGCTACGACGTGTTCCACGCGACGGTCGATCATGGCCGCGACGGGCGCTGGCAACGTGTGCTCGCTGGGACGTACACTGATCCCGATGCGGCCGCGGTTGACGCGGCGCGTCTTCGAGCGGCCGCCCCCGAGCTCGACGTCCAGGTTGTGACGTCCGCGGTCGCCACAGGAACCTCGCGGTGAGCTTCATTCTCGACGCGCTCCGCCGTGCGACGCGGCGCGAAGCGGAAGAAGGTGACAGCAGCGACAACCCGCGCGCCGACGCGGTCCTGGCGACACTCGGCTATCCGCGGCAGAGCGAGGGCCGCGGAGGCTCCGGGGTCAGACTGATCGTGGGTGGCCTGGCCGCACTCGCGGCAGGGTTCGTTGGCATCACCATCCTGATCTATTTTCTTGCGCCTTCGCCGTCGGAAGCGCCACGCTCGGCGGCCGCCAGTGCATCCCCGACGACGACGGCCGTGCCCTCCAGTGCGACGTCGGCCGGAGCCACCACGACCGCATTGTCGGCGACGACCCCCTTACCCTCTTCCCCACTGCCCGCGCCGGTGCCGCCCTCTGGACAAGGGCCGACGGCTTCGACGGCGCAAGCGCGCCCGACTACGCCCGTCGCGCCCACGCCGCCGAGCACGGGGCCTAGGCCCGCGACGCGGCCAAGCCCGCCACCAAGTCGCACGCCGGTGCGACCTCAGCCGGCGCCTCCGGTGCCTCCAGCGCCGGCAGTCGCCGCGGGACAGCCGCCGTCGGTCGACCACTTCGCGCTCGCCCTCTATTACCAGCGGGTCGGCGATTTCGACAACGCGCTCGCAAAGTATCGGGCGCTGCTCGAGCAAAACGACGCGAGCCCTGAAGTGCACAACAATCTCGGGTTGCTCTATCAGGCTCGCGGCGACGAGTCCGACGCCGAGATCCAGTTTCAGCGGGCGATTGCCATCGATCCAAAGTACGTCAAGGCGCACAACAACCTCGGCGTCCTCCATCTGGCCGCCGGGCGTCTGGAACAGGCCGCGGCTGAATTTCGCGTCGCGCTCGCCACGGACAGAAGGAACGTTGAGTCGCTCGTCAACCTCGCGCTCGCTCAGCGCGCGGCGGGCCGCACGTCCGAGGCGCGCGACCTTCTGCAACGCGCCGTCGCGCTCGCGCCACGCAGCCCGGGCCCACACTATAACCTCGCGGTCGTGGCCGACGATGGCGGCGACTCGGCGGTGGCGATCGAACACTATCGGGTGTTTCTGAGGTACGGCGCGCTGACCCAGCCCGACCTGGCCGCACGCGTGCGCGCGCGGCTTGCCGAGATCGGATCCAGTTGAAGGGCTCGTACGGTATCCTTCCCGGTCTATGACCGATCCGAAAAAGCCCACCGAGTACGACGATCTGCTCCGAGAGGACCGCGCGTTCACCCCGCCCCCGGCGTTTCGATCGGCCGCGCACGTCCGCGACGAATCGCTCTACGCCGAAGCCGAGCGCGATCCGGAGGCGTTCTGGGCGCGCTTTGCGCGCGAGCTCGAGTGGTCCAAACCCTGGGACCGCATCCTCGATTGGCAGCCGCCGCACGCGAAGTGGTTCGTCGGCGGCCGGATCAACGCCAGCGTGAACTGCCTCGACCGGCATCTGCGCGGGCCGCGCCGTAACAAAGCCGCGCTCATCTGGGAAGGGGAGCCCGGCGACACCCGGACGCTCACGTACTTCGATCTCCACCGCCAGGTGTGTCAGTTCGCCAACGTGCTGAAATCACTCGGCGTCCGCAAAGGCGACCGTGTCGCCATCTACATGCCGCTCGTGCCCGAGCTCGCCATCGCCATGCTTGCGTGCGCGCGCGTCGGCGCCGTCCACAGCGTGGTCTTTGGAGGCTTCTCGGCCGAGTCGCTCCGCGACCGCATCAACGACGCGCAGGCCAGGCTGCTCATCACCGCCGACGGGGGCTACCGCCGCGGTCAGATCGTGCCCCTCAAACAGATTGCCGACGAAGCCGTCGCAGGCACGCCCTCGATTGCCAACGTCGTGGTCGTGCAGCGGGGCGCCGGCGCGGCGCACGGCGCAGGTTCCATGCCCGCGTCGATGCAGGAAGGGCGCGACCACTGGTACCACGCCCTCATGGAGTCTGCGCCCTTTCGCTGTGATCCCGAGCCCATGGACTCCGAGGACATGCTCTACATCCTCTACACGTCGGGCACGACCGGAAAACCGAAAGGCATCATCCACACGACCGGCGGCTACCTCGTCGGCACCTACGCGACCACCAAACTCGTCTTCGACCTCAAGGATGAAGACGTGTTCTGGTGCACCGCCGACATCGGCTGGGTGACCGGCCACAGTTACGTCGTGTACGGCCCGCTTGCGAACGGCGCGACGGTCATCATGTACGAAGGCGCGCCGGACTGGCCGCAGAAGAATCGCTTCTGGTCGATGATCGAACGCCACGGCGTGACGATCTTCTACACCGCGCCGACGGCGATCCGTGCCTTCATGAAGTGGGGCACCGAGTGGCCGATGAAGAACGATTTGTCTTCGCTGCGCCTGCTCGGATCGGTCGGCGAGCCCATCAACCCCGAGGCCTGGGTCTGGTACTACCGCCACATCGGCGGCGCGCGTTGCCCGGTGGTCGACACGTGGTGGCAGACAGAGACAGGCGCCATCATGATCACGCCCTTGCCCGGTGTGACGACCCTCAGACCCGGCTCCGCGACGCGGCCGTTTCCCGGCATCGCCGCCGAGATTCGAACAGAAAAAGGCGAGAAGGTCGAGGTCGGCGGCGGCCTGCTCGCACTGACGCGCCCGTGGCCGTCCATGCTGCGAGGCATCTACGGCGACCCCGAACGCTACGTCCGGCAGTACTGGGACAAGTGGGGACCGGACGTCTACGTCACCGGCGACGGCGCGAAGCGCGACGCCGACGGCAATTACTGGCTGCTCGGGCGCGTGGACGACGTCCTCAATGTCGCCGGCCATCGCATCGGTACGATGGAAGTGGAAAGCGCGCTCGTCGATCATCCCGCTGTGGCGGAGGCGGCCGTCGTGGGGCGGGCGCACGAGATCAAAGGCCAGGCGATTGCCGCCTTCGTCACCTTGAAGGAAGGCGCGCACGCGTCGACGGAGCGCGCCGACGAACTGAAGGAGCACGTCGTCAAGAAGATTGGCGCTATCGCGAGGCCCGACGACATACTTTTCACTGTGGACCTGCCGAAGACGCGCTCGGGCAAGATCATGCGCCGCCTGCTGCGCGACATCGCCGAAGGCAAAGCGCTGGGCGACACGACGACGCTGGCCGATCCCAATGTCGTGGCGAAGCTGAAGGCGAACTACGAGGACCGGGAGCCCTGACAGCGGTCGTCGCGCCTTGCCGGCGGGGCGCCTCGCCCGTCTCGGTGCGACGCCGGACTTTCACCACGGGCTGCTCAGGCTCCCGAGGGGGGCCGGGATCGCGGCTTTTCGGAGCCGGGCAGGGTCGTGCAATAGTGTGCAACCCTGTATTAGCGCTACTGACTGCGGGTCCAGCAGCCGAAAATCAGTGTAGCCCCCCTTGGCCACTCGACTCGGTATCGAACTGTCGCCTACGGCCTGCCGCATCATCGAGATCGACGGTGGCCTGGATTCTCGTCAGGAACACCCCGAGACGCGTGTGACGGCGTTTGCGATGCTGCCAAGTGGAGGGGCCGAAACGGCCGCTCGGCTAACGGCCTTGCGCGGCCGACGCGCCACGGCTGTCGTGTGGGCTCAGGGCGCAGACCATCGCCCCGTGGTTGTCACCGACGCCCCCTACGATCGAATGCAACGCGAGGCGCGGGCGGCGGCGCAGGCTGCCGGGCGGAGCGTGGAGCGCACGCTGGCCGACATCGCGCCTATCGCGGATCCCCCAACGGCCGCTTCTGCGCCGCTCAAACGCCGCAGGCGCGGAAACGGGCCTTTGACCCAGGGCTCCCGACCCGACAACGACCTGCCTGGGACGCCGACGCCACCCCGGGGCGAGGGCGGTCGACGGACGGTGCTCCTGGCGTCGGCTCCGGCCGACGAGGTTGCCGCGCTGGTTCAGCCGCTCCTCGATGCCGGCATTCGCGTCGATCACCTGCTGACACCGGCGGCGGCGCTCTTGTCGCTGGCGCGCACCCGGCGATCGCTCGCGCCAGGCGGCGGGCTCGAGGCGTACGTGGCGCTCGACGAAGCGGCCTCATCGGTGGCGCTTGTACGCGACGGATCACTCGTCGCGGCGACCGGTCTCTCGTGGGGATTCGTCGAGGAATGCGAGGGGCACCGCTCGCTTCGCGAGCGCGAGGAGATCGCTGCGCGCCTGGCTGGAGACCTATCGGCGTTTCTGGACGAAGGAGGTCTCGGTCACGAGCACTTGCAGCACGTGTGCATTGCGAGCGGCGTTCCGGATCTGCGCAGCATGGCGATGACTCTGACGGAGCTGCTCGATGTCGAGACCGAACCGCTCGACTCGCTGTTTGCGATCGACGGCACCCGGCTCCCCGACGACGCCGACGACTGTCGCGAGCACGTGCCGGCGCTACGGCTTGCATGGGCGGCGGCCGCCGACCCATATCCGCCGCTCGACTTGCTCCGGCCACGACACTGGTGCGCGCGCCGCGCGCGCCTGTGGGGCGCCGCGGTGATGGCTGGCGCTGCGGCTGGCCTCGCGCTTGGCCTTGCCATTCAAGATCGGTTGAGGCCGGGTTCGGCTGTGCGCCCGATTTCCGTGCTGGCCGCCTCGGCGCTGCCCCTGCGGTTGGCGGGCGTGCCCGCCTTCGCTCCGCCCAATCCCGCTCCTGAGGGGCTTCGGCGGGGAGAGCCCACGGCCGGACCCACCGTGCTTCGACGGCCAGAGTTTCGACCGGGGAAGGAGCCCGCCTTCGCTCCTTCGGAGCTTCGGCGGGGCCAGCCCGATCCCGCTCCTTCGGAGCTACGGCGGGGCGAGCCCGATCCCGCTCCTGCGGCGGCGCCTCGCCGCGGCCGGCCCGTAGCCGCGCTCCCGGCGCGGCCGCGAAGCAAGCCCGCGGATGCACCCCCGACGCCGCCCACGCGTTCGAACGTTGACACCGCCGTCGTGGGCCCGACGACGAGTGTTCCGCTTGCCAGGATCGAATCGGCGACCGACGCCGCGCCCTTACCCTTCGAGGCGACTCTCGAAAGTATTCTCGTCGGGCTCGACCGTCGCTTCGCCCTGATCGACGGGCGAATCGTGGAGGCCGGGGACGTGGTTCGCGGTGCGCGGGTGGTGGAGATCACGGCGACGGCCGTGCTCCTGCGAGACGAGGGCGGACGTCTCCGAAGGCTCACCGGCGCCAATCGGCGGCCCTGAAGCCACAAGCTGTACACTTTAGACGCCATGGCACTCATCGAAACGGTCGACCTGTGGAAGACGTATCTGATGGGCTCCGAGGAGATCCACGCGCTGCGCGGCGTGTCGCTGCAGATCGAGCGCGGAGAATACGTGGCGATCATGGGACCGTCGGGATCGGGCAAGTCGACCTTGATGAACCTCATTGGCTGTCTCGACACACCCAGCAAGGGGTCGTACCTGTTGAACGGCAAGCAGGTCAGCCAGATGAACGACAACGAGCTCGCGCGGATCAGGAACGAAGAGATCGGCTTCGTCTTTCAGACGTTCAACCTGCTGCCGCGCGCGACGGCGCTGCGCAACGTCGAACTGCCGCTCGTCTATGCCGCCGTGCCGGCGAAGGATCGCGAAGCACGCGCCCGCGCGGCGCTCGATAAGGTGGAGCTGACGTCGCGGATGACGCACCGGCCCAACGAGCTGTCTGGAGGCCAGCGCCAGCGCGTCGCTATCGCCCGTGCGCTCGTCAACAACCCGTCGATTCTGCTCGCCGACGAGCCGACCGGTAATCTCGACTCGAAAACCGGCCTGGAAATCATGGGGCTGTTCGAGCGCCTGCACCAATCCGGCAACACGATTCTTCTCGTCACGCACGAAGCCGAGGTCGCCGCCTACGCCTACCGCACCATCCAGATTCGCGACGGTCAGGTCGAAAACGACGTCCGCCGGGCAGCCTAAATAGTCGGTAGTCGCTCGTCGTTGGTCGCCAGTCGTCAGTCCAGTCGCCAGCTGGCGACCCTCTCAGGTAACATCTCCCTGGCGTGTCAGCGGAATCCGAACTCCTCGTTCTGACCCAGCAACTCGAAGAGCTGAATCGCATCGGCGCCGCGCTGTCGGCCGAGCGCAACACGGGACGGCTGCTCGAGCTCATTCTCACGAAGGCCAGGACGATCACCAACAGCGACGCCGGCTCCCTGTACGTCGTCGAGTCGGTGCCGCAGGACGACAGTCCCGACCTCCGCAAGCCGCCAACCGACCACGAGGCGCCGTTCAAGCGGCTGCGGTTCACCGTTGCGCAGAACGATTCGGTGTCGCTGCCCTTCCGCGAAGGCCTTCTCGATATCACGGGCCATTCCATCGCGGGCTACGTCGCGCTCACGGGCGATATCGTGATGCTCGACGACGCCTACGAGGTTCCCAAGAACGTGCCCTACGTCTTCAATCGCAGCTTCGACGAAGCGGCGGGGTACCGTACACGCTCGGTCCTGGCCGTGCCGATGCGGGCACCCAAGGGCCACATCGTCGGCGTGCTGCAGCTGATCAACACCAAGCGGAACGAGGACGTCATCACGTATTCTGCGAGCCAGAGCGCTCTGGTCGTGTCGCTCGCGTCTCAGGCCGCTGTTGCGCTGGAAAACAGCCAGCTCTACGCGGAGATTCGGCAGTTGTTCGAGGGCTTCGTGCGCGCGTCGGTCGTGGCGATCGAGGCTCGGGATCCGGCAACCTCCGGCCATTCGTTCCGCGTGGCGAACCTGACGGTGGCCCTGGCCGAAGCCGCCGACCGCGCCGATTCGGGCCCGCTCGCGCAGGTGAAATTCTCGGGCGACGACCTGCGCACGATTCGCTACGCCGCGCTGCTGCACGATTTCGGCAAGGTCGGCGTGCGCGAAGAGATTCTGGTCAAGGCGAAGAAGCTGCACCCGTCCCAGATCGATCAGGTGCGTGAGCGATTCCGGCTGGCGCGCCGGACGCTCGAATGGTCCGCGGCGCAGGCGCAGCTGAACTTCGTCCTCGCCCACGGAACGGCGGCGTATCGCGAGCGGCTGTCTGCCTTCGACGCCGAGCTGCAGACGGGCCTCGCGCGGCTGGAGGAGCAGCTCGCCGAGGTCGAGCGCGCCAACGAGCCGACGGTGCTGGCCGACGGCACTTTCGATCGGCTGCGCGAGATTGCGGCGGCCACGTTCGACGACATCGACGGCACGGCGCGGCCCATGCTGCGCGAGGACGAGGTGCAGTGGCTCTCGCTTCGCAAGGGCTCGCTGTCGGAGCGAGAGCGCCAGCAGATCGAGGCCCACGTGGTCCACACCTACCGGTTCCTGCGGCAGATCCCGTGGACGAGCGAGATCCGCCGCCTTCCGGCGATTGCCCTCGGCCATCACGAGAAGCTCAACGGATCGGGCTATCCCTACAAGCTGTCGGCCCCCGACATCCCCGTGCAGACGCGGATGATGACCATCTCGGACATCTTCGACGCGCTGTCGGCCTCCGATCGTCCGTACAAGAAGGCCGTTCCGGTCGAACGCGCGCTCGACATTCTTGGCGGCGAAGTCAAGGACGGCGCCCTCGACGCGGACTTGTTCGACCTGTTCGTGGAAGCCCGCGTGTACGACCGCTGGCTCGTCGAGCCGCATCCGTACTAGACTCGTACGAGTTACCGTCGTGCGCAACGGGCGGGTCGTCCTCGGTTTCCTCGCGCTCACGCTCCTCATGAGCTGGCCGCTCGGGCGCGATCCCGCGTCCAGCGTCCTCGGGCGGTCGCCGGACACCGATCTGTTCATCTGGACGCTGGCGTGGGACACACACGCGCTGACGAGTGGCTTGCTGTCGATCTTCGACGCCAACATCTACTACCCACAGCGCCTGACCCTCGCGTACTCGGAGAATCTCATCGGCGACCTGATCGTCGCCGCGCCGGTGCTGTGGGCGACCGGCAATCCCGTTCTGGCGATGAACGTCGTCGCGCTCGCGTCGTGCCTGCTCTGCGGCGTCGGCGCGTACGTTCTGGCGCGGCGGGTCGGCGCCGGCAGTCCCGCCGCGTTCCTGACGGGCGTGGTGTTCGCGTTCGCGCCGCCGCGGTTTCTGCGCATCAGCCAGCTGCATCTCACCGCCGTACAGTGGCTGCCCTTCGCGCTGGCATTTCTTCATGCGTATCTCGACGAAGGACGCCGGAGAGATCTGCGCCTGGCGATCGGGTGTTTCACGCTGCAGGCGTTGTCGAGCGGCCACGGCGCCGTGTTCACCGCCACTGCGCTCCTCGGGCTGCTGGTCTACCGCGTCGCCCTCGGGGAGCCGTTCGCCGTGCCGAAGCGCGTTCGCGACACGGGCGTTGCCGGCCTCGCGCTCCTCGCGCCGACAGTGCTGCTGTTCGGACCTTACCTGGTCGTGCAGCGAGAGATGGGTCTGAGGCGCTCGCTCGAAGACTGGGCGGTACCGGCGTCGACGTTTCTTGCGTCTCCGACATACGTGCATCGCTTCCTGCTGTCGCTGGCGTCGGCGTCGTCTGTGAACGAAGACGCGCTGGCCTGGTTGTTCCCCGGTTACCTGCCCGTGGCGCTCGCGGGGGTTGCCCTTGTGCTTCGCGACCCGCGCCTTTGCCCGGCCGTTCCCGTTCGTCGCGCGAACAACTGGATGCGACTGGCCCTGGTGCTCGAGATTGCGGCACTGGGGTTGCTTGCCGTCGCCGTGGCCGCGACGGTCGTTGGGCCCTTCCGATGGCGGATCGGCGAGACGGTCGTCCTATCGGTCCGCCAGCCGATCAGGGTCTGGAGCCAGTTTGCGGCGGTCGCGCTCGTCCGCTGGAGTCTCAAAGGCCGCGCGCCGTTTGCTGTCGCCGTGCGTGCCGCCGAGTGGTCCGCCGGCATGGCTCGATGGGCGGCCCGGCGGCGCGGCGACGTGCGGACGTTCTATGCGCTGCTGACGCTCTTGGCGTTCTGGCTCTCGATCGGTCCGCCGCTTGGCGTGTGGCCCCTGGTGTACTGGCTCCCGGGTCTGAATCTCATCCGAGTGCCGTCGCGGTTCACGATTCTCGGGATGCTCGGCCTTGCGGTCCTTGCGGGACTCGGTTTCGATCGGCTGACGTCGCACCGCTCGCCGGCCTGGGCCCGCGCCTGGGCGTGGGTGGCCGGCGCGGCGATGATCGCGGAGTTTGCGCTGTTCCCACTCGCCACCGTCCCGTACCGCGTCGAGATTCCGGCAATCGATCGCTGGCTCGATTCGCGGACCAAGCCATTTGCGGTTGCCGAAGTGCCCCTGCCTTCGTATGGCGCGGGCGGCGCGTGGGAGCGGCGCCAGAGCGAATACATGCTGCACTCGATGGCGCACTGGCAGAAGACGGTGCACGGCTACAGCGGCATGCGGCCGCCTCTTCATGAGGCGCTCTATTGGCAGCTGCGCGTGTTCCCCGACGAGCAGAGCGTCGCCGCGCTGCAGACGCTTGGCGTCACCTACGTCGTGGTGCACACTGACTTGTATCCGGAAGGCGAGTGGCCCGAGATCGAAACCCGCCTGGAGCGGTTCCGCGACGTCCTCCACCTCGAGCACGTCGAGGGATCCGGCCGCGTCTACTCGCTCCGCCCGACCTTGAACGCCGAACGCTGAACGTCAGCACGTGGCACGCCGAACAGCCGTTCAGTGAGTCATCGAGTAGACGAGCGCATTGATCCCGAAGGCATAGCCCGGCACCGAGAACTCGATGAAGTACTGGTGGTTGTCGCCCTCGCGCTCGAACGAATCCCCGAAATCGGTGTTGTGCGTGATGAGCGCCATGATTCGTCCGCGCTCGTCGACGATGGCGCGCGCGTGCGGCACCTTGCTGTCGATCCGCTCGGACGTGTTGCCCGCACGGCCGCCCCAGGCGCCAATCGACGGAATCTGCGGAAACCTCGTGATCGTGAACATCGAGTTGAAGATCGGATGCTCGATCGGCAGGTCGACGAACGGATACGGTCCCGACGGCAGGACCTTGCGAATCTGACTCTCCCAGACCTGCCACGCGTACTCGCCCCAGAAGTCGTCGGCCCAGAGAAATCCGCCCTTCTGCAGGTACTCGCGAAGGTGTTTCGCTTCCGTTTCATCCAGAAAGATATTGCCGACCTCCGTCATCATGATGAACGGGCACCGGAAGAACACGGGATCCTTGAGATTCACGAGCAGCGGCTTCGGGTTGTCCCGCTCATCCATGCTGACCGGAGTCTTTGTGAGCTCCGACAGACGGATCGACAGATTCTCGTCGGCTCGCGGCCAGTCGACCGACCAGTCGCCGCCGTCGCCGCCCTGCACCCCGTTGAACACCACCCGGCAGAATTGAAAGGATCCGTCGAAATCGTCGAGGACCGCGTAACGGGGTCCGCCGAACCGGCCGCGGCTGCGCTGCGCGTCGAGCGCCGACGTGACGAGCAGCATCGCGGCCACGATGGCCGCCACGCGCGCGGGCCAGGCGCGGCGAACGCCGGCCGACCGAGATGGCATAGGGCCTAGTCTATTGCATCGTGAAGGGCGGACTCGCTTGTAGCGAAGCTTCGCCTCAAACCGCCGAGTAACGGGCCCGCGGATAGTCCGGCGAATCTTCGCTACTGGGCGGCCGCTTTGCGGCCGCTCTAAGACAGCTTCTAAAGCCGAAAACGTGCCTCGTTCGCATGGACATCGGCTTTAGAAGATGTCTAGGATAGCGGTGTGCGTATTCGATTCTGGGGAGTCCGCGGGTCGGTGCCATTCGCCACGGCGCGCTCGATCGGTCACGGGTGCAACACGGCATGCATCGAAGTCGAGAACAAGCGGACGGGCGCCACGCTCGTCCTCGACGCCGGTTCGGGCGTCGTCGGGCTGGGAGAGGCGCTGGGCAATCGGGGCGGACCGATCCCGATCCTGCTGACGCACTATCACTGGGATCACATCCAGGGCCTACCGTTTTTCGCGCCGTTCTACCAGCCGGGCTGGCAGCCCACCATCTTCGCGCCCCTCATCGGCAAGGTCGATCAGGCATTTGTCGAAACGATCTTCCAGAACCCGTTCTTCCCTGTGCCCTTCACGAATCTGCCGACCAAGCCCGTCGTCACGCTGATGTCGGAGCGCGACCACGAGATTGGCGACTTTCTGGTGCGCGTCCAGCCGCTCACGCATCCCGGTGGCGCCTTCGCCTATCGGGTCAAGGGCGATGAGGGCGACGTGGTGTACGCGACCGACCACGAGTTCGGCAACCCGGAGGTCGACGAGGCGCTCGCGACGTTCTGCCGGAATGCGGCTGCGGTCATTCTCGACTCGCATTTCACGCCCGAAGAACTGCCCGCGCACAAAGGGTGGGGCCACGCCAGCTGGAAGCAGTGCGCCGAATTCGCTGCCGCCGCCGGTGTCGGGCACTTGTGGCTCTTTCACCACAAGCCGGGGCGCACCGACGAAGAGTTGGTGCAGATCGCGGCGCACGCGCGCCACGTGTTTCGGGCGACGACGGCCGCGAGCGAGGGCACCAGCTTCGAGATCTGACATGCCGAAGGTCGTCAGCGAGATCGTCGCCGGACTGCTCGTCGGCCTGGTCGCCGCGGCGATCATCGTAGGCGCCGACTGGATCTTGTCGCTCTCGAGCGGCGGCACGGCCGTCAATCCGCTCCAGACGCTCGAGATGCAGACGTACGACTGGCGGCTCTCGACGACGGCGCGACCCGAGACGGCGAGAAAGGACATCGCGCTCATCGAGATCGACGAGTACTCGATGAGGAACATCGAGCCGTACGCGGGCCGCTGGCCCTGGCCCCGGCTGTTCCATGCGTCCCTGCTCGATTTCCTCACTCGGGGCCGGCCGACGGTCATCGTGTACGACGTGAACTTTGCCGGTCCCGATCCGCTGCTGTTGTTCGATCTGGCGGGCACCAAGTGGACGGGCGCGCAATCGGACGAAGAGCTCGTGAAGTCGGCGCGAACCGCGGGCAACGTGATCATGCTCGCCGACGCGACATACGAAGTGGATGCCGCGGCGCACGCCGCGCTGAACAAGGAAATCGCGTCCATCCCAGATAGCGGTTACCAGCTGGACGTGCCCGGCGTCATCGAGCGCGACGTGCTGTTTGCGCCGTACCCCGGGCTGCGCGACGCCGTGTCTGGATTCGGGCACAACCTGTTCATCCTCGATCCGGACGGGCCTGTCCGTCACATGACGCCCTTCGTCCGATCGAACCATCGCGTGCTGCCTTCGCTCGGCGTCGCGGGGGCGTTGCGGGCCGCCGGCATTCAGCCGCACGACGTGCGCCTCGAAGGCCGCGTGCTTCGGTTCGGTGACCGTGCTGCGATGCCCCTCGCCGAACGCAGCGTGCGATCGCAGCAGGGCGTGACGACCTATCAATGGGCGCCCCTGAACTTCCGCGGTCCGGCGCTCTTCGAGGATCTGGTCACGCGCCCGTACGCCAGTTATCACTTCTGGGACCTCTGGATGTCCGAGCAGCAGCTGCTCGGTGGCGCGAAGCCCGAAGTGGATCCATCGGTCTTCAAGGACAAGATCGTGTTTGTGGGCGTGACCGCCGCCGGGTTGTACGACGTGTTCGAGACGCCCTTCTCCGGCGGCAAGAGCGGCTTCAAGATGCCGGGCATCCAGGTCCACGCTGCCGTCGCCGACGACATCCTGTCGAACCGCTTCATCACGCCGGCATCGACGGGTGTTCGCCTCGCCACCGTCGTGACCTTGGCGATCCTGGTTGGCCTGCTGTCGACGCTGCTGCCGGCCTGGTGGGCCACGGGCGCGGCGCTCGGACTGTTCGCCCTCGTCAGCTGGGCGGCGCTGCGGCTGTTTGCCGGCGGGTACTGGATGGACCTGGCGCAGCCGGGGCTGAGCTCGACGCTCGCGCTATTTGGCGGCGTGGCCTATCAGTACTTCGTCGAAGGCCGCGAGAAGCGGAAGATGAAGAAGCTTTTCGGCCAGTACGTCTCGAAGGATGTGTACGACCACCTGGTGTCGAACCCCGAGCTCGCGCGGCTGGGCGGCGCCAGGCGCGAGATGACGGTGCTCTTCTCCGACATCCGGGGCTTCACGTCGGTGTCGGAACGCGGCCAGCCCGAGGAAATCGTCCATACGTTGAACGAGTACTTCACCCGTATGGTCGCGCTCGTGTTCAAGCACGGGGGGACGCTGGACAAGTTCGTCGGCGACATGGTCATGGCGCTGTTTGGCGCCCCGCTCGACGACCCCGACCACGCCGACCACGCCGTTGAGGCGGCCCTCGACATGATTGTCGAGCTGAGAACACTGAACGAACGGTGGAAATCCGAGGGCCGGCCGGAGCTCGATATCGGCATTGGCATCAACACGGGACCGATGATCGCGGGCAATATCGGGTCGGACCTGATCATGAGCTACACGGTGATCGGGGACGCCGTGAATCTGGGATCCCGGCTCGAGTCGCTCAACAAACAGTACGGGACTCGGATTATCATTAGTGAGAGCACACGAGGTCAGCTGAAGAGGAAATACGTCTTCAAGCCCCTCGGCGACGTGATTGTCAAGGGCAAGACCAGGCCAGTGTCGATTTTCGAGCTGCTCGGGCGTGAAGGTGAAGAGCCGGTGGGCATCCCGCTCACGACCGTGGCGCAGAAGGACTCCCCCGTGACTGCGGTGACAACTGTGACGAAAGAGGCACACGCATGAAGCACGCAATCGTCGTCGTGACATTACTTGCCGTGGCCACGCCGGCTTGGGCGCAGCTTGGTGGAATCGGCGGCGCGATGCGCAAAGCCCAGCAGGCCCAGGACGCCAAGAAGAAGATCGACGATTTGACCTTCTCCGACGAGGAGGAGCGCACGCTCGGCGAGGACGTCAGCGTCAAGATCCGCCAGCGGTTCGGCGTCGTGCAGGATCCGGCCGTGCACAAGTACGTCACGCTCGTGGGAACAGCCATCGCTCAGCAGTCGGAGCGGGCGAACCTGAACTGGATGTTCATCGTGCTCGACACCGACGGCGTGAACGCGTTCGCGTCGCCCGGCGGCTTCGTGCACATCACGCGCGGCGCGCTCGGGTTGATGAAGAACGAGTCGGAGCTGGCGGGCGTGCTCGGCCACGAGATCGGCCACGTCGTGCGCAAGCACACCATCAATGCGATCAAGAAGAATTCCGCCGTCAAGCTCGGCACCCAGGCGGCGTCGGAGCGCTCGGCCTTTATCGGCGCCGTCGCGAACGTCGCGTACGACAACATTCTCGAGAACGCGTACGACCGCGGAGACGAGCTCGACGCCGACAAGTTCTCGGTCCAGATTACGCCCAAGCTCGGGTACGCGCCGATGTCGATCGGCGATTTCCTCACGCGCCTCGCTGACCGCAACAAGAGCCAGCCGCAGCGCAACGGCCTCTTCGCGTCGCACCCCGAGACGCAGGAACGCATCAAGAAAGTCGGCGAACTCGCCAGGGCCTTCAAGACCACCGCCACGGTCGAGCCGCGCTACAAGAGCAACATCAAGTACGAGCCCGTCGACATCGCATCGATCGCCGTCGTCACGGAAGGGGCCGCCGGGCTGGCGGGCTCGTCGGGCGCGGCCAAGGAACCCGAGAAGAAGGAAGAACCCAAAAGAGGGGTGCCGCTCGCCGGCCTGAAGACGACCGTGGCGCCCGAGAAACAGTCGGCCCAGGTGTCGGCTTCGGGCGGTGCTCGAGGAGTCGGCCAAGATCGGTTCGCGAAGGGCGGCGGCAATCCCAACCCGGTGAAGGTGACCGTGTCGGCGGCGGAAGTCGACGCGTTCAAGAAGGGAATCTCATAGTCGTTAGTCGATAGTCGTTAGTCGATAGTCGTATCTGAAGAGTCGCAAGCATCGGTCAACTCGCCGGTGGCTTGCGACCTTCTTGTTCTTGGGGAAACACCCAAGCCTGCGGGACGAGGGGTTCGGGGCTTGCCCGTCGTGGCTCGCCCAGCGATCAGGCGAGCGGACGTGCGGATTCGGGCCCAACGACTATCGACCACGACCAACGACTAACGACTAACGACTAACGACTAACGACTAGATCGCCGCCCAGTGTCCAGCGGCGATCTCCCGCAACGGCGCCGCGCGGTTGACACTGGCCGGATCGAGCACGATCCGGCGTTTGTGCGCGTCGGGATCCGCGACGGGAATCGCGGACAGCAGCGCGCGCGTGTAGGGATGCTGCGGCGACGCGAAGAGCGCCGCGGTCGGTCCCGTCTCGACAATCTTGCCCAAGTACATCACCGCGACCCGGTTGGAAATGTGTTCGACCAGCCGCAAATCGTGCGCGATGAACAGATAGGTGAGCTTCAACTGCTGCTGCAGGTCCAGCAGCAGGTTGACGACCTGGGCCTGCACGGAGACGTCGAGCGCCGAAACAGGCTCGTCGAGCACGAGGAACGACGGGTTGAGCGCAAGCGCTCTGGCGAGGCCTATCCGCTGGCGCTGTCCCCCGCTGAACTCGTGCGGATAGCGTTCGAGGTGAGCGGTGTCGAGGCCGACGAGCCTGAACAGCTCGGCCACTCGTTCGAGCCGCGCCTCTTTCGCGCCGAGGCCGTGGATGACGAGCGGCTCCTCGACGATCTGTCGCGCCCGCATTCTGGGATTGAGCGACGAGTACGGATCCTGAAACACGATCTGCATGTCGCGGCGGGCCAGGCGCATCCGCGCGCGCGAAAGCGCCAGCACGTCCTCGCCGCGAAACGTCACCGACCCCGCCGTCGGCTCGATGAGACGCAGGAGGCAGCGCCCGGTCGTGGTCTTGCCGCTGCCCGATTCACCGACGAGGCCGAACGTTTCGCCCTCGTCGATTGCGAAGCTGACATCGTCCACCGCGTTGACGGTCGTGCCACGCCGGAGGAGTCCTCCGCCGCGGACGAAACGCTTCACGAGGTGTGAGACATCAACGAGCGCCATCAGTCCTCGACTGGCGACCTGTTGTTGGCGACGCGTGGTCCGAGCCTCGCGACGCGCGACTTGCGACTTGCGACGGGTCGTTTAGATAACACCGCGCCGCATGCGCGTCCCCGACCCTGAGCTCGGACGGGGGCGTCGTGCTGCAGGGTTCGAAGCGATCCGGGCACCGCGGGTGGAAGGCGCATCCCGGTGGAAACGCCCCAAGCACCGGCACCGTGCCATCGATTGCCCGCAGTCGTCCCCGGTCCGCCGCGCCGGGCATCGATCGCAGCAGGCCTCTGGTGTACGGGTGCTGCGGGTCACGGAAGATAGCGCGGACCGGCCCGTGTTCGACGATGCGGCCGGCGTACATGACAGCGACGCGGTCGGCGGTCTCGGCGATGACGCCGAGATCGTGTGTGATGAGGAGCAGCGACAGGTTGAAGGCCGCCTTCATCTCGCGGAGCAGGTCGAGCATCTCGGCTTGGATCGTCACGTCGAGCGCCGTCGTCGGCTCGTCGGCGATGACGAGCGACGGTTTGCAGGCGATGGCCATCGCGATGAGGACGCGCTGCCGCATCCCGCCCGACAGCTGGTGTGGATAGTCGCGCGCGCGCGCAGCCGCGTCTGGAATCCGCACCGCCTCGAGGAGCTCCACGACCTTGCTGGCGGCCTCGCGGCGGGTGGCCTTCCCGTGCACGAGGAGCGCCTCCGCGATCTGATCGCCGATGGTGAAGACCGGGTTGAGCGCCGTCATCGGCTCCTGGAAGATGAGGGCAATCTCGGCGCCGCGAATCGCGCGGATGTCGCGTTCGGAGAGCGTGAGCAGCTCGCGGCCTTTGAAACGGACACGCCCGCCTGCGATCCGCCCAGGCGGCTGAACGAGCCGCATGATCGACAGCGCCGTGACCGACTTGCCGCTGCCCGACTCGCCAACCAGGCCGAGCGTCTCGCCCGCGCGAACCTCGAAGCTCACGTCGTCCACGGCCGCCGCCGGCCCGGACGCGAGATCGAAAACCGTTGTGAGGCCGGAAACTTCCAGCACAGGCTCCAAATCCCAGATCCCCAAAATCCTCAAGTCTCTCAAATCGTCAGATTCTCAAGTCCTCAAATCCTCGCCAAATCCTCAAGTCCTCAAGTCCTCAAATCCTCAAATTCGACTGTCGTGCTCCCCGAACACCGCGCGCATGGCATCGGCAATCTCGCCGACCGTGGCGCGGGCGTCGACTGCGTCGACGATTGGCGGCACAAGGTTGTGGCCGTCGCGTGCGGCATCCGAGACCGCGGCCAGCGCGCGCCGGCTTCGGTCGGCGTCGCGGCCGGCCCGAAGCGCCCGCACCCGCTCGACCTGCGTCCGCTCCACCTCCGGATCCAGCTGAAAGAGGGGTCGGGTGGATTTCCCAGTTTCTGCGTACTTGTTGACGCCGACGACGATGGCCTGACGCGAATCGACAGCCACCTGGGCACGGTACGCAGATTCCTGGATCTCGCGCTGGATGAAGCCCGTTTCAATCGCAGCCAGTGTGCCGCCGGCCCGGTCAATTCGTGTCAGCAGTTCCTCGGCGGCGCGCTCGATGTCGTCCGTCAATCGCTCGATCACGAACGACCCGCCGACCGGGTCCACCGTGTTGGCCACGCCGGTTTCGCTGGCGATGATCTGCTGCGTCCGGAGCGCGATCCGCGCCGACTCCTCGCTCGGCAGCGACAGCGCTTCATCGCGGCTATTACAGTGGAGCGACTGCGTTCCGCCGAGAACGGCGGCCATTGCTTGAATGGCCACCCGTACGATGTTGTTGTCGGGCTGCTGCGCGGTGAGCGTGCTGCCGGCCGTCTGCGTGTGGAAGCGAAGCTGCTGGGCCCGCGGACTCGTGGCGCCGAAGCGATCCCGCATCAGGCGTGCCCATAGCCGCCGCGCGGCGCGGTACTTCGCGATCTCCTCGAGAAAATTGTTGTGGGCGTTGAAGAAGAACGACAGCCGCTGCCCGAACTGGTTCACGTCCAGGCCCGCGTCAACCGCCGCCTGCACGTACGCGATCGCGTGCGCGAACGTGAACGCCACTTCCTGCACCGCCGTCGAGCCTGCTTCACGGATGTGGTATCCGCTGATCGAAATCGTGTTCCAGTTGGGCAACTCCTTCGAGCAATACGCAAAGATGTCGGTGACGATGCGGAGCGACGCCCGGGGCGGATAGATGTAGGTGCCGCGCGCGACGTATTCCTTCAGGATGTCGTTCTGGATCGTGCCTTCGAGCTTCGACGCCGGCACACCCTGGCGCCGCGCGACCGCGATGTAGAGCGCCAGCAGGATGACCGCCGTCGCGTTGATCGTCATCGACGTGGACACCCGATCGAGCGGAATGCCATCGAAGAGCACGGCCATGTCGTCGATCGAATCGACCGCCACGCCGACTCTGCCGACCTCGCCCCGGGCGAGCGTGTGGTCGGAGTCGTAGCCCATTTGCGTGGGCAGGTCGAAGGCGACGCTGAGCCCGTTGACGCCCTGCGCCAGCAGGTACCGATATCGCGCGTTGGATTCGGCCGCCGTGCCGAAACCGGCGTACTGCCGCATCGTCCACAGCCGGCCGCGATACATCGTCGGCTGGATGCCGCGGGTGAAGGGAAATTCGCCGGGGAAGCCGAGATCGGGCATGAGGGCGATTGGTCGATAGTCGTTCGTCGATAGTCGTGAGTCCCTGGTCGATAGTCGCGAGTGCTGATCGATAGTCGCTCTGTCGTTCATCCGACCCGCCGACTGCTGGGCGGCTGGTCAACAGGGTGCGACCGTCGCGGCATTGTAGCGCGAACGTGGCTGTAAGTGCTTGACAGAGCACTGATTTGGCCGTAGACTCCAGTCATCATTAGGCAAACCCCGCACACATGATTTAAAGGCGCCCGGTCCCTGTGCATCGCCCTGGTGCAGGCAGGTTCGGACCGGGAGGCGCCCCGGAACCCGGCCCGGCGGCGTAGGGGAGGGACACGAGGATGGACGACGTCGTCAACCGGTTCGCACGGGAGCTGGCCGACGCGATTGCTGCAGCGGTCGCGGAGAACCCCCAAGTCGAAGCCTGCCGCGAGAAGGCGAGGGCCGCGGGATTCGAGATGAAAGTCACGCTCGAAGCCGTCGTGGGATTCGTCAATCGGTCGCAGACCTCGGCGCTCGCGAAAGTCACCACACCGTCCCGGCCGCAGCGCGAGCGTCAGCCGCCGCGGCGGACATTCGAGGTCACCGCCAACGATCGACGGTTCCTTCGGTCGCTCCGAATCGCGGCGGATGAAACCGCTGAGCCGGTGGAGTAAACCAAGAAGTTAGAAGTCAGAAGTTAGAAGGACTGTAAGGGGCCGGTTCGCTTCGCGCGGGCCGGCCCTCTCGTCGTCAGAGGGCCTGAATTTGACGGGCGTGGCACAGCCTGGAGCCTGAAGTCTGGAGCCATTGACCTCTGATGCGTGATGCGTGATGATTGATGCATGCGCACCACATTGGACCTCGACGAAGACGTCCTTCAGGCCGCCAAGGAACTCGGTGAGTACTACGGCAAGACCGCCGGGCAGATGGTGTCCGAGCTGGTCCGCAAGGGTCTCGCGCCGAAGGGGCCCCACCAGAAAATCCGCAACGGCGTCCCGCTGCTGCCCCGTCGACCCGGCGGTCCGATCATGACGATGAAACGGGTGAACGAGCTCAGGGACGACGAGTCTTGAGCCGTCCGGCGCTGCTCGATGTAAACATCCTGCTGGCGCTTTTCGACCCGGAGCACGTTCATCACGAAATTGCCCATGACTGGTTCGCCGACCACCACGCGGACGGCTGGGCCACGTGTCCGCTGACGGAAAACGGCTTTGTTCGTCTCGTGAACCATTCCGGCTCTGGCGTCTTCAACTTACGCGCGGCGGACACGATTGAGCATCTGCGCAGGTTCTGTGCGAGTGGCCATCATATTTTCTGGCCCGATTCGGTCTCGCTCCGCGATCCGAAGCTCTTCAACCCGTTATTCGTGAGCGGCCCCCGGCAGCTCACGGACATCTATCTACTGGGTCTTGCGAAGAAGATGGGCGGGAAGCTCGCGACCTTCGATCAGAGTATCCCGCTCGGCGCGGTGGTAGGCGCCACGCACGCGACGCTCGCGATCATCGCGCCCGCCGGCGACGATACCTGAGTCCTTCAAACTTCTGACATCTCACTTCTAACTTTTCGCCCTGGCCTGCGCCGCCACGCGAGCCGCGGCGGTGGCGGCCGCGGCCGGATCGCCGAGGTAATGATGGCGAATCGGCGCGAGGTCCTCGCCGAGCTCGTACACGAGCGGTATGCCCGTTGGGATATTCAGCTCGACGATATCCGCTTCCGAGATCTCATCGAGGTATTTCACGAGCGCGCGCAGGCTGTTGCCGTGAGCGGCGATGAGCACCCGCGTGCCCGATCGAACGGCTGGCGCCAGCGTGCCATGCCAATACGGCAGAAACCGCGCGACGGTGTCTTTCAACGACTCGGTCAGCGGCAGCTCGGTCGGTGCGAGCGACGCGTATCGCCGGTCCCGCCCCGGATGGCGCTCATCGTCGGGCAAGAGGGGCGGCGGCGGGATGTCGTAGCTTCTGCGCCAGATCTTGACCTGCGCCTCGCCGTGCTGCGCGGCGGTTTCGGCCTTGTTCAACCCCTGGAGCGCGCCGTAGTGCCGCTCGTTCAGCCGCCAGCTTTTCTCCACCGGAATCCAAGTCTGGTCCAGCTCGTCGAGCGCCAGGTTCAGCGTGCGAATCGCGCGCTTGAGGACCGAAGTGTAAGCGATGTCGAACTCGTAGCCGCCGTCGCGCAGCAAACGGCCCGCCTCCCGCGCCTCGGCGCTTCCTTGCTCCGACAGATCGACGTCGGTCCAGCCGGTAAAGCGGTTTTCCTTGTTCCAGCTGCTTTCGCCGTGGCGGAGCAGGACGACTTTGTGCATATGAGGAAAGCTCTGAATTGGGTAATCGAGTAATTGGGTAATCGGGTAATTGAATCGGGCAAATTGAGCAACCAATTACCCGATTACCCGATTATCCAATTACCCAATTCCGCGTGTGCCGAGTGCCGCGCGTCCGGCGAAGGACGCCTGAGTGCCAAGCTCCTCTTCGATCCGAAGCAATTGGTTGTACTTGCAGATTCGATCGGTCCGGCTCGCCGAACCTGTCTTGATCTGACTCGAAGCGGTGCCCACGGCGAGGTCGGCGATCGTCGAGTCTTCGGTTTCGCCGGAACGGTGCGAGATGATCGTGGCGTAACCGGCGTCGCGTGCCAGGGCCACGGCGTCGAGCGTTTCGGTGACGGTCCCAATCTGATTCAGCTTCACGAGCAGGGCATTCCCCACTTTGTCGGCGATGCCGCGCTTCAGGATCTCGGGGTTGGTGACAAACACGTCGTCGCCCACGAGCTGTGCGCGTGAGCCCAGCGTGGCGGTCAGCGCCTTCCATCCGTCCCAGTCGCCTTCGGCCAGGCCGTCTTCGATCGACACGATGGGGTACTGGCGGAGCCAGTCCTCCCACAGGCGAATCATCTGGTCGGAGGTGCGGTCCGGCTCGCCGGACTTTTTGAACGTGTAGCGGCCGCCGCCTGCCCAGAGCTCGCTCGCGGCCACGTCGAGCGCGATGAACACGTCCTGGCCGGCCTTCATCCCGGCCTTGGCGGTGGCCTCGAGCACGACGTCCACCGCCTCGCGGTTCGATTTGAGGTTTGGCGCGAAGCCGCCCTCGTCGCCGACGCCTGTCGACTGGCCGCGCCCCTTCAGGATGCCGCGAAGTGCGTGGAAGATCTCGGCGCCGATCCGCACCGCCTCGCCGAATGAGGAGGCGCCGACGGGCATCACCATGAACTCCTGAAAATCGACGCTCGAATCGGCGTGCGCGCCGCCGTTCAGGATGTTCATCATCGGAACGGGCAGCGTGAAGGGAGCGGAGACCCGTCCCCCGTACAAATCTCTAATGTGCCCGTAGAGCGCCACTTTCCTCGACGCGGCGTCCGCGCGGGCGGCCGCCATCGACACACCGAGCAGCGCGTTCGCGCCGAGCCGGCCCTTGGTCGGCGTGCCGTCGAGTGCGATCATGGCTTCGTCCACGCCGCGCTGGTCGTATGTTCCCCCGGCGATGGCCTTCGCGATCTCGCCGTTGACGTTCGCGACGGCCGTGCGGACGCCCTTGCCGCCGTATCGCGTCTTGTCGCCATCGCGCAGCTCGAGCGCCTCGCGCTCGCCCGTCGACGCGCCCGAAGGAACCGCCGCGCGCCCGAACGCGCCGTCGGCGAGTGTCACGTCGACCTCCACCGTCGGATTCCCGCGCGAGTCCAGGATCTCGCGGGCATGCACGCTTTCAATCTTCACTCAACCCTCCCAGGAACGAATCCAAGACTTTCCTCTTCGTGTTTTCGTGTCTTCGTGGCTTGTCCTGGCTACCCTCCGCCCCCGCGGCGGTCCGCCTCGGCCTCGAGTCGCAGGGCTTCTTCGCTCGGCGGCGTCACCAGCGGCTCGTCGTCGGTGGTCACGACGACGACGCCGGATTCGCTCACGGTATGGCGCCGGCGGTCTTCGTCCACGTCGTAGCCGATGAGCGCTCCGCGCGGGATGAGCACGTCGCGGTCGATGATGGCCCGCCGGATGCGGGCGTGTCGGCCGACGCGCACGCCCGGCATGAGAATGGACTGCTCGATCCGGCAGAAGCTGTGCACGCGCACGTTGGGGCAGAGCACGCTGCCGTGAATCGTGCTCCCCGAGACGATGCACCCCGGTGAGATGACCGAGTCGAGCGCCTGCCCGCACCGCGCGCCGGTTTCAGCGAACACGAACTTCGCCGGCGGCGACTGCGGCTGATGCGTCCGCAGCGGCCACTCCGGATCGTAGAGGTTGAACTCCGGGTTCACCTGGCAGAGATCCATGTTCGCTTCGAAGTAGGCGTCGAGCGTCCCAATGTCGCGCCAGTACTTCGACGACTTCTTGTTCTCGTCGTAGAACCGGTACGCGTACACCGGCTGCCGATCGATGAGCGCCGGGATGATGTCCTTGCCGAAATCGTGGTTCGTCTGCTGAGCGGCGTCGGCTTCGAGGGCCTGCACGAGCACGTCGGTGTCGAAGATGTAGACGCCCATCGAGGCCAGCGCCAGGTCGGGCGCTCCCGGAATGGCCGTGGCCTGCTGCGGCTTCTCGTCGAAGCCGATGACGCGCTCCTGATCGTCGATCGACACGATGCCGAAGCGGCCGGCGTCGGCGATAGGCACTTCTATCGCCGCGAGCGTGACGGTCGCGCCGCGCTCCTGGTGAACGCGCACCATGCGCGCGTAGTCCATCTTGTAGACGTGGTCGCCCGAGAGCACGATCAGCCGACGTGGGTTCTCGTCGATGATCGAATAGAGGTTCTGGTACACGGCGTCGGCCGTGCCCTGGTACCAGTGATCGCTCACGCGCTTCTGGGGCGGAAGGATTTCGACAAACTCGCCGAGCTCCTCCGACACGATGCTCCATCCCATGCGGACGTGCCGGTTGAGCGAGAGCGACTTGTACTGGGTAGCGATGAAGATGTGGCGCAGGCCGGAATTGATGCAGTTGCTCAGGACGAAGTCGATGATCCGGTAGGGCCCACCGAAATACACGGCCGGTTTGGCGCGCTCCTTCGTCAGCGGATAGAGGCGCTCGCCGGCGCCGCCCGCCAGCACGATTACGAGGCTGTCGTCTACTGGCGCCGACATGGGGGGCAATCCACGGGCGGTTCCACGCGCGCGTCGTGACCGCCGGGGCTGGCGATAATAGCACAGCGAGCCGATCACCTCTCAGGTCTGAAGTGCTGCCGCGTGAACAGTTTGACTTGACGTTTCAGCGCGCCTATCATGGGCTGTTCGACCGTAGCGCTTAACCTTTTGGAGAACGGCATCATGGCATTTCGGCGTAGTGCAATCGCGCTCGGCTCCCTCGCGGCGTTTCTGTTGTCGGTCGTGTTGTCCGCGCAGAATCCTCCCGCGCAACGGAAATTGACGAAGGCCGAAGAGAAGGAGCGCGACGCGATCTACGCCCTCGTGGCTGGCGCGGCGGCCAACGCCCCCAACGACCTGTCACTCACCTGGCTGCGCGACGACATCCTCAAGGCGTCGGGCAACCAACAGTACGTGCCTTTCATCGTTGGCATCGACGCGTCGAAGACGCAGGCCAAGGGCCTGATGATGTATTGGCGCCTCGTGTCGACGGCGGCGCCTCCGGCGGCCGCGCCCGCGAGTGGGAAGAAGGACGACAAGAAACCGGCCGTGCCGCAGTTCGTCTACGAGGGCCTCACGCCGGTCACGGTCAGTGCCGCCGACGGCGCGAACGCGCGCATTGGCCGGTCGTTCGCGGCGCTGCCCGGCACCTACGACCTGTACGTGGTCGTGAAGGAGCCGACGCCCGAGAAGCCGCCGAGAAACGCGCCGCCGCTCAAGATCTCGGTCATCAAGAAAACCGTCGAGATCCCCGATCTGTGGAACGGCGAGCTCAACACGAGCTCGGTCTTCGTGGGACGGCTCGATCCGCTGCCCGCCCCGCTCACGCCGCAGCAGCAGGTCGAGCGGCCGTACGTCATCGGCGGCATGGAGATCACTCCCGAGCTGAGCACGGCGTTTACGAAGAAGGGCGAGCTGTCGACCTTCCTGCTCATCTACAATCCGAAGACCGACAGCGGCAACAAGCCCGACGTCGTCGTCGAATACAACTTTTACGTGAAGCAGGCGGGCGCCGAGAAGTTCTTCAACAAGACCACCCCGCAGAATCTGAACGCGCAGACGTTGCCGCCGCAGTTCGATTTCGCGGCTGGTCACCAGCTCCAGACGGGCCAGGCGGTGCCCCTGGCGTCGTTCCCGGAAGGTGAGTACCGCCTCGAGATCAAGGTGACGGACAAGCTTGCGGACAAGTCGCTGATTCGAGACGTGAACTTCTCGGTTGCAGGCTCATAGGGCCGGGACGACCCGGCCGTCCCGGGGCCACGTGAGGGTCCCGGAGGCAAGAAGCCGCAAAGCCGCGAAAGAGCAGGGGACATGACGAACAGATCCAGATGGATCGCGTCGGCGGCGGGCAGCCTGATGCTTCTGGGTCTCCCTGTACTTGCGGTCCTTGCGCACGCGCAGGGCCCAGTCGGATCGTCGGCACCGGCCGCGGGGTCTCCCGCCGCGTTCGCCTCGGGCTCGATTCAAGGCATCGTTCGCGACGAGACCGGCGCGCCGGTGGCGGGAGCCGTGGTTTCGGCCGTCGGCGCATCGCCCTCGGTCGCCGTGACGGATCACCAGGGTCGCTTCGACCTGCCGGCCCTGCCGCCCGGTCCCTATCTTCTCCGTGCCCACATCACCGGGTACGTCGCACCGCGCGCGCAGATGGTCGACGTCCGTCCGGGTGGACGCGCCGTCTCGGCGATTGCTCTCCGGCGTCGAGACGCGTCGACCGTACTGGCGGCGGGCGTGGCCGGGGTGCCCGACCAGGCGCCTGCGGCGCTCGAACCCGAGCGTGACGCCGACGAGTCCGGCTCGACTGTCGCCGGCGATCAGGGTGAGCTCGCGTGGCGACTACGGCACGCGCGCCGCGGCATCCTGAAGGACACGACGCTGCCCGATGTGGTCCTCGTCGACGAGCGTCCGGCCGGCGCCGGCTCGCTGGCGCGCATCGCCACCGGCTTTTTCGTCGACACGCCGTTCTCGGGCCAGTTGAATCTCTTGACGACGGGCTCGTTCGACACGCCAGAACAGCTGTTTGCGTCCGACAACCTGTCGCGCGGCATTGCGTACGTCCGCCTTGGCGCGCCTGTCGGGACGAGCGCCGACTGGACGATTCGCGGCGCGCTCAACCAGGCAGACATCTCCTCGTGGATTCTGGCCGGCTCCTACGCCACGCGGGTGCCCGCCCGCCACACCTACAACCTGGGGATGTCGTACAGCACGCAGCGCTACGACGGCGGCAACCCGCTGGCGCTGCGCGACGTGACCGACGGCAGCCGCAACGCGGGCGCCATCCATGCCTTCGATACGTTTGCCATCTCGCCGGCGTTCGGCGTCACGTTCGGCGCGCGTTACGCGCGGTACGACTACCTGGACAACCGCAGCCTGCTCAGTCCACGCGTGGAGCTCACGGCGGCACCCGCCGAGCACACGCGCGTCAGCGCCGAGGTGTCGAAGTGGGCACAGGCGCCAGGCGCCGAAGAATTTCTGCCCCCGGCCGACAGCGGCATCTGGCTCCCCCCGCAGCGAACGTTCTCGTCGATCACGCGGAGCGGCAGGTTCGAGGCCGAGCGCGCGAGCCGCGTGGCCGTAGAGGTCGAACACGACATCGCCGGATCGACGGTCGCGCTCGGCGCGTTCCGCGAGCGCGTGGACGACCAGCTCGTCACGCTGTTTGGCCTCGACATGCCCGAGCAGCCGAATGCGAAGATCGGCCACTACGTCGTGGGCAACGCCGGCGATGCCAGCGCCACCGGGTGCATCGCCGAATTTCGTACGACCACGTCCCGTGTGAGCGGTTCGGTCGCCTATTCGATGACCAACGCGCTACTCGCGCCCGGCCACGACATCCGGTACTTCGTGCTGCTCGCGCCGACGGTCCTCCGCGCCGATGCCGAGCGCATTCACGACGTCTCCACGTCGATCGAAACGCACGTGCCGGAAACGTCGACGCGCGTGCTCGTCCTGTACCGCGTCAGCAATGGCTTTGCTCGCGCGGGCGAAGGCGCGGAAGGCCCCGGCGTCGATTCCCGCTTCGACGTGCAGGTCCGGCAATCGCTGCCGTTCTTGAACTTCACCAACGCCAAGTGGGAGATGCTCGTCGCGGTCCGTAATTTCTTCCGCGACACGGCAGCCGACCAAACCGTCTACGACGAACTGCTTGTTGTCCGCCCCCCCAAGCGGATCGTCGGCGGCGTCACGATGCGGTTCTGACCGAGGTCCGGTGGGTCGGGTCGGGTCAGATAGGCCGGGTAGGTGTCCCGCCCTGAACACCCTGTCTGACGCAGCTTGACCCACAGGGCCCACTTCAGATCCACAATATTGAATGCAGTACACGTAAATTTGGAATCGGCCTGGTGTCCGATTGGTGGCGAAGCTGAAAACCATAGGTTTATCTGAAGTTTAGAGGCGATTCGAGCGACACATTCAAGGTATGAGCTTTGCTACTTCGGGCGGCAGCAGCGTCTCTCCGGGCGCTCCCGCTATGCCCACTGAGCAGCCAGGTCCGGTCGGCTCCGACGGCCGCGAGGGCGGCGTCCCGACGCGCAACGAGCGCGGCGAGGCGCGCTGGCTGGTGTGGGGTCGGTCCGCGCTGGCGACGATTGTCGCGGTCGTGCTCATCGGACTCGGCATCGCGAACATCGCGACGCGCGCCCGGCTGACCGGCGTCGAGGACGGCGTGCTGTGGGAAGCCCGCGCCGAGGGCGTGGCGGCTGTCGAGGTGGCGCGAGATTCCGCGGGCGCCCGCGCGGGCATCCAGCCAGGCGACGTGCTCTTGACCGTCGGCGGCCGGGCCGTGCACACGCCGGGTGAAGTGGCCGCGTTTGGGCGGGAGGGGCGCGAAGGCCACCGGCTGTCGTACACGCTGTTGCGGCTCGGGACGCGCGAGGCGCTCGAGGTGACGCTTCTGTCGGCGGTGCCGTCGGGCTCGATGTACTACGTGCTCGCGGGTGTGGGTCTGTTCACGCTACTGGTCGGCGCGTCCGTGCGGCTGCGGCGTCCACGCGACCAGGCGACGCTTCATTTCTTCTGGCTGTGCGTCGCGTTCTTCGGAGTGTTCACCTTTTCATTCAACGGTCCCTTCGATCGCCTGGACTGGGTCTTCTTCTGGGGCGACGCGGTAGCGATGGCGCTCCTGCCGCCGCTCCTGCTGCATTTCACGCTGGTGTTTCCGGCGCGTCCGCCGTGGCGCAAGGCGCTTCCGATGCGCGTCTTGATGCCGGCGATGTATCTGCCGGCTCTGGTCCTGTTCGGGTCGCGGGTGGCGCTGATGGCGCGCGGCGCGGCGGAGGGCCCGGCATTTTCTCGGGCGTTCGATCTCTTGAACCGCGGCGAGCACGTGTATCTGTTTCTCGCGGCCGCGGCGGCGGCCATCGTGCTCACGCGCGCGTTTGGCGAGATCACGTCGCTCACGGGACGGCGCCAGCTCCGCTGGATCGCGTCGGGCACCGTTCTTGGCGTCGGACCGTTTTCGATCGGCTACGCGCTGCCGTGGGCACTTGGCGCCGATCCGCCGCTCGCGCTGCAGCTCACGGCGATTCTTCTCGGCCTGGTGCCGCTGACGTTTGCCTCGGCGATCGTGCGCTACCGGCTGCGCGACGTCGAGGTCATCATCAAGCGCGGTCTGGCCTACTCGGCGTTTGTCGCGGCGAGCTTCGTCCTTTACTTTGCGATGCGGCGGCTGGCCGCGTTCGCCTTCGCCAACGACGCCGACGCGCACACAGACGTGGTCGCCGGGCTGGCGACGCTCGTGGTGGTGCTGCTCGCGCAACCGGTCAAGGACACGGTGCAGAACGCGCTCGATCGCGTGTTCTATCGCGATCGGTACGACTACCGACGGGCGCTCGTCGGGTTCGCGCGCGACCTGAACAGCGACCTCGACGTCGTCCGGTTGAGCCAGCGGCTCGTCGTGCGCATCATCGAGACGCTCGTCGCGGACCGCATCTCGCTGATGCTGGCCGACGAGCGGCACGGCGACTTCCGGACGATCGGCGACTTCGGCTTCGCGCAGGCCGTGCCGCGGCTGACGCGCGCCTCGTCGTTTGTGACGCGTCTGGATGGCGGGCACACGGTGGCGCTCGACGATCCGATCTCGGCCGCGTTCTTCGCGGCGGAGGAAGTCGAGTTCTGGCGCGACCAGGGCATCTACTACTTCGTGCCTTGCGTGTTCGAGGGCGCGGCCATCGCGGTGTTGGCCCTCGGCCGCAAGGACATCGACGAGCCGTTCAACAGCGAGGACCTCTCGCTGCTCACGGCAGTGGCCAGCCAGGTCGCGACAGCCATCGAGAACGGCCGCCTCTACCGCCAGCTCCATCTCAAAGCCGAGGAGCTCGGCCGGATGCGCGAGTTCAACGACAACATTCTCGAGTCGCTCGACGACGGGCTCGTGGTCTTCGACGCGGACGAGCGGATCGTCCGGTGGAACCACGCGCTCGAGAGTTTCTACGGCGTGAAACGCGCCGACGCGATTGGCCGGGTGCTCGGCGAGGTGTTCGACCCCGCGTTTGTCGACGCGCTCAGGGCGGCGCGACTGGAACATCCGCGTGGGGCGTCGCTGTTCAAGGTGCCGCTGGCCGCCGGTCCCGCCGCCCTAGACCAGGTCCAGGCCCAGGCCCAGCCGGCCGCCTCCCGTGGCGGCTCGCGGCGACTGCTCGTCAACGCCACGGCCGTGCCCCTTCAGGGCCGCGCCGGTCCGGGCGCCGTGGCCGGCACGATCCTGCTCGTCGAGAACATCACCGACCGCGTGCGGCTCGAGGAGCAGCTGCAGATCTCCGAGAAGATGGCGTCGATCGGCCTTCTGGCCGCCGGCGTCGCGCACGAGGTGAACACGCCGCTCACGGGCATCTCGAGCTTCACGCAGATGCTGCTCGACGGCGCCGACCCGGCCGACCCCAAAACGGCGCTCCTCGAGAAGATCGAGCGCCAGACGTTCCGCGCCGCGAAGATCGTCAACGGCCTCCTCAATCTGTCGCGTCCGGGGACGAACGAAGGCGAGCGCATCAGCGTCGACCTCAACGAGGTCATCAACGACGTGCTCTCGCTTCTCGAGCATCAGTTCGGGGTCGGTCGGATCACAGTCCGCCGCGAGCTGTCGGACGCGCAGGCCATGGTCGTTGGAGTCGAGCACCAGCTGCAGCAGGTGTTCCTCAACTTGTTTCTGAACGCCCGCGATGCGATGCCGCGCGGCGGCTGGCTCACCGTCACGACCCACGTCGACCGATCACATCTGGTCGCGACGGTGGCCGACACGGGGTCGGGGATTCCGCCCGAACAGCTGGCCCGCATCTACGATCCATTCTTCACGACCAAGGACATCGGCCGCGGCACGGGCCTCGGGCTCTCCATCACCTATGGCATCGTACACGAGCACGAGGGCACGATTCGTTGCGACAGCGCGGTCGGCCAAGGCACGCGTTTCACGCTGACGCTGCCGCTCGCCTCCGAGGCGCCCGCCCGAAGGGCGGCCCACTGATGCCGTCGATGCGCCAGGGGCGCCAGGGCGCCGTCCTCGTCGTCGACGACGAGGAAATCATGCGGGAGATTCTCGAGACCCTTCTGACGAGGGAGGGCTACGAGGTGCGCGTGGCGTCCTCCGGCGCCGAAGGGCTGGAGCTGGCGCGGGCGCTCCCCTTCGACGCGGCGATCGTGGACATCATGATGCCAGGCCTCGACGGCATCGCCACGCTCGACGAGCTGAAGCGGATCGACGAGGACCTCGCGGTCCTCATCATCACGGCGTACGGATCCATCGAGAGCGCGATCTCGGCGATGAAAGGCGGTGCGTTCGACTACGTCACCAAGCCCTTCAAGAACGAAGAGGTGCTCGTCGTCGTGCGCAACGCCATGGAGCGGCGGCGGCTGGTGAACGAGAACCGGAACCTGCGTCAGAACATCCAGGAGCGTTATCACAAGTTCGCGAACATCATCGGCAAGAGCCCGCGGATGCGGCAGGTCTTCGACCTGATCATCCAGGCGGCGCCGAGCAGATCGACGATCCTCATTCAGGGCGAGAGCGGCACGGGCAAGGAGCTCGTGGCGCGGGCCATTCACACGAACTCTTCGCGTTCCGACAAGTCGTTCGTGACCGTCAATTCCGGCAACCTGCCGCCGGATCTGCTCGAGTCGACGCTCTTCGGCCACGTCAAGGGGGCGTTCACGGGCGCCGTGTACCCCAAGAAGGGCATGTTCGATCTCGCCGATCGCGGCAGCATCTTTTTCGACGAAATCGGCAACGTGCCGCTCGAGACCCAGGCCAAGCTGCTGCGCGTGATTCAGGAGCGCGACTTCATGCGCCTTGGCGGCATGGACACGATCAAGGTGGACGTCCGCATCATCGCCGCGACCAACGTCGACCTGCGGCACATGATGGACGAGGGGAAGTTTCGCGAGGATCTCTTCTACCGGCTGCACGTCATCTCGATCCAGCTCCCGCCGCTCAAGGATCGCAAGGACGACATTCCGCTCCTCGTGCAGCATTTCCTCGTGAAGTACGGGGACGAGAACAGGAAAGTCGACCTGGAGTTGACGCCCGAGGCCCTGGATCTCCTGACGGAGTACGACTGGCCGGGCAACGTGCGCGAGCTGGAGAACGTCATCGAGCGTGCCGTCGTCCTCACGTCCGGCCCGCGCATCGGCGTCGAGCTCATCCCCGAGCACGTGCGCAGGGCCCCGAGCTTCTCCGTGCCCCAGTTCGTGGTCCCGCCCGAGGGGATCTCGTTCAAGGACGTCATCACCGATTTCGAGAAGCGGCTGATCGAGTCGACGCTCGAAGTGGCGGGGGGTGTGCAGAAGAAGGCCGCCGAGCTCCTGCACATCAAGCCGACGACGCTGAACGAGATGATCAAGCGGTACGACATTCGCCCCCGCCGGACCAGGAGGCACGGCAACGGCGACCTAGTGGCGCCGCCCACCCGAGAAACACCCACTGAGATATAGCGCGATCGACGATCGCCCGATCGTCGTGCCGTTTTATCGCGCGTTCCTGACCTTCGCGAAGATCCGCTCGTACTTCCCAAGCACCACGTCCCAGCGATAGTGTTGTCGGACGTAGTCGCGCCCGTTCCTTCCAAGCGCTTCCCGCAGCCGAGCGTCGGCCATGATCAGCTTCAGGCACTCCACGAACTCGTCCCGATCGGCGTAGAACAATCCGCCGTTGCTGCGCACACAGTGCTCGACGAGCACGGCGCTCCGGGCATTGACGAGGACCGGTGTGCCGGCGGCCAGGGCTTCGAGCGCGAGCAGCGACAGGCTCTCATACGGCGACGGGCAGACGACGACCGTCGCGGCTTCGAGGGCCTGATCGCGCTCGCCGTCGGACAGCCGTCCGGCGAAACGGATGAACGGCTCCTCGGGTAGCGACATCAGCTTGGCGCCCATCAGCGCGAGCGTGGCGTCGCCGCCGTCCCTGACGTAGGCGCTGAAGTATTCGATCAGTTCCTCGCAGCCCTTGCCCGGATCGATCCGGCCCCCGTACAGCACAAGCGGCCCGTACAGGCGATGCCGGCGCCTGAACACCGCGCCGCGCGCCAGCACGTGCGAGGACAGATCGCGTGCGGATTCCTCGTCGGCCTCCGACTGGGCCGGCGCCGGCTGATCGCGCTCCCCATCGCCAGATGTCGCAGGATCGGGTGGCGCAGACACATCTTCTGGCATACGGGGATAGCGCTGCTGCTGGGGAATGTCCACGCCGACGCCCACGATTTCCTCGAGCAGCGGTCGATCGGGGAACGTGTCCTGCACGAAGCGCCGCTCGCTGTCGGTGAGGTAACAGATCGCGCCGGGCTTCGAGAACACGTCCTTGAAGATGTCCAGACGGATGGCGGGCTCGTCGTGGGCGGTTGAGACGAGCACGCTCTTGCCAGGGTTGACCTCGAGCCCCACGACGGTGGGCGCGTACAGGTAGGTGAAGAAGACCAGCACGTCGTATTGCTGCTGGTTGCGTTTCAGATACTCGATGAGCGGGGGACACCAGGGGCCCTGCCGCTCGAGCCACTCCATCTCGTCTTGGCGCGTATGCGGGTTGTTGTAGATCCAGTCCGAGTACGTGTTGAACGCCTCGAGATCGCGCGTCAGCGCATTGGCGAACCGTCGGACAGACACGCCGCGAATCCGGTCCGCGCCTTCGGGGTACTCGTTCTTCCAGGTCACGTAATCGCGCGCGCACGTGGTCAGTACCTCGACGTCGTGCTGCGCGGCGAGACGCTCGGCCACGAGGCGGCACAGGTGCTCGGATCCGCCGAGGACTTCGGCGCCGTAGCGCTGGATCACGATCCCGATTTTCATTGAACAACGTCCCGAAAGGGCCCGCCCCGGTAGGACGCGAGCGCCCGGAGGCCGCTGGCGATGCGATCGTCGCCGAAATCCGCGAGGCGGCGCCGCTGCCCTTCGATGACCTTCACCCGCAGATTGTCGTCGAACGCGAGAGCCCCGAGCAGCTCCGCGGCGTATTCGAGGTCCTTCGGCGCGAACTGCACCCCGGCGCCGCCGAGCGTTTCCGGCACGGCCGCCGCCGAGTAGGCCAGGACCGGGACGCCGGCCGCCATCGCCTCGAGGAGCGGCGCACAGAAGCCCTCGTGCTCGCTCAGCGAGATGTAGACGGCGGCCTTCTGGTAGTAGACGTTCAGCTCCTCGTCGGGAACCGGGCCGGTGAACACGAAGCGCTCGTCGAGCAAGCGGTATTCCGACATGAGGGCGCGAATCGCCGAGTAATAGCTCGGCACCGCGTCGTAGCGTCCGACGAAAATGAAGCGATAGAACGCATCGACGTACCGCTTGTAGTGTTCGGCGAGCTTGATGTGATCCTCTATCTTCTTGTTCGGCGCGATTCGCCCGACGAACAGGAAATTGACGAGCTCGTCGTCCAGGCTCTTCTCGAGCGCCGGGCGCTCCATGGGACGCGTGACGCGCGCCGTGTCCACGGCCAGCGGGAGAACACCCGTATTGGCGAACCCCATTGTCTCGAGCTCCCGCCGGTTGAAGTCCGATACTCCCAGCGCGAGGTCGACGCGGCCAACCAGCAGGCGAAGCTCTGCCCGCGCGAGTGACGCCAGCCGGAACAGCGCCGGATCGTACGGCGCGAAGAACGCCGCCGGGGTCACGTTGTGATACTGGAGCACACGTCCCCCCGGCAACCGGCCGAACGCGTCGCTCATCGGCGATGGGAGCGCGTAATGGAAGATCGTCAGGTCGCCGGCCCGGGCCCCCGGCTCGTCGAAATCGAGGACGTCGTCGACGAGATCATCATCGATTGTGAGCGCGTACAGGTCCGACTGGTGGCCCATGGCGCGCAGCAGGCGGCGCATGCGCCGAGCGCTGTCGCCAATCGCGTCGCCCGTGTGCGCGGCCGGGACCCACTGGTTGATGATCATCGCTCCGGCAACCCTTTGTAGGCCGACGGTCGCACCAGGCGCAATTCCTCCAGCTCCTGCGCCGCATCGAACTGCGGCCAGAAATCGAAGGCGACCTTCGGTCCGTCCGCGCGCGGTAGGTTCAGAATGCGTTCCACGAACCCCAAGAGCATGCCGGAAAAGTCTCTGGCCTGAAGCCGCCGGACGGCCTCCAGCTGCCGGTCGACGATGGCATCCTGCAGCGGCGAGTCCGAGAGGATGGCGTCCATCAGCCTGGCCACGGAATCTGGATCCTGCTCGGTGAACAGCACGCCGGCGCCATCCATCGTCGCCGGCACGGCTGTCGCCGCATACGCGAGCACGGGCACCTGCTTGTAGAACGCCTCCACCAGCGGGACGCAGAACCCTTCGTGCTCGCTCGCGCAGAGGAACAGGTCGGCGACCTCGTAGTAGGCCACGAGCTCGGCGTTCGAGACGTGGCCGACGAAGTGGATGTGGCCGGTGCCGAGCTCCTCGACCAGGTGGTTGAGCCCGGCGAGATACCGCTCGAAGAGGCTGAAGACCCCCACGATGAGCAGACGGGACCGCGGATTGCACCTGGTGTGATACGCGTGGAAATAGCGAATCAGATCCTCGATTTTCTTGTTCGCGATGACCCGGCCCACAAAGAGGACGTTGGTCCACTCGTCATCGAACTGGCGGGCGATGAAGTCGTCTGGCTCGCCGTCCAGATGCGAGAAGTCTGGAACGACCGGTAGCACGTCGGTGCGCGGAAACCCCAGCGCCTCGAGATCCTGGCGGTTGAACTCCGAATCGCCGAGGGCCAGGTCGCAGCGATCCACGTACGCCTTGAGCTCCCGGCGGCCCCGAAAGCACTGGCGCGCGAGTGTGCGATGCACGCCGACGAAGTACTCCGGAGGCGTGATGTTGTGGTAGATGAGCGCCATCCGATCGGGCACCGCGAAAGCGGTTCGCGACGCTCTCGAGCCGATCGAGAAATGGTGCAGCAGCAGGTGATCGGGATGGCTCGCGTCGACCAGCTCGCGGTAGTCGCGCGTCAACGGCTCGAGCCGCGGGTCGGCCGTCTCGACGAAGATGTCGGATTCGTAACCGGCCTGACGAAGCGCGCGCTGGATGCCCAGCACTTCGTGCCCAATCGCATCGCCATAGCCGAGCGTGGCGAGCACCTGGTGAACCGTCCGCGCCATCACCGGCCGCCCGTCCGTGACGATCCGCCGCCGCCGGCCCGGCGACCGTCGTGCGGCCGGTTCTGGGAGCCCCAGGAGCGTCCTCGATTCGGTGGTGCATTTCGGGAGGGCAGCGGGGCTGCGGCCGGCTGCGGGCGCGGACGCGCCGGAGTGGCCTCGACCTGGACCACTGGACCGGCCGGCAGCGCCGCCATCACCTCGGAGCCGGGCGGGCAATCCTGCCGCCGCCGATCGCGCCAGCCCGGGACCGGATCCACCACACGCGGCGCGGGCTCCTTCGACAGCCGTTCGAGCATGTCCAGGTACTTCCGCTCGACGACCGGCCAGTCGTACTCGTCACGGTAGAACTGCCGGCCGTTGCGTCCGAGTGTGGCGCTCAGCCACCGGTTCCGCTCGATGGCGCCGAGCGTCGCCGTGAATTCGTCGGAGCCCTCGTAGTACAGCCCGCCGTTGCTCCGGATGCACTGGCCCTTCAGCACGTCGCACCGGCCGTTGGCGAGCACGGGTTTGCCGAGCGCCCACGCTTCGAGCGCCACCATGGACAGGCTCTCGAAATACGACGGCATGATGAGGAGATCGGCCGCCGCCATGGCGTCGAATTTGTCGGCATCCTCCAGGAAGCCGAGGTGGCGGATGCGCGGGTGGCTCGGAACGGGCAGGAGCGAGTTGCCGATGAGCACGAGTGAGAGGCGGCCCGGCGCATCCCTGAGGTAGGCCTGAAAAAAAGCAAACAGCTCGTTGCAGCCTTTGTTCTCATCGACGCGGCCCACATACACCGCAAACGGTCCACGCACGTCGAATTTCTGGCGGAAACGCCCCGGCTGCGGATTTTGTGGCACATCGGATCCAATGCCGACAACGACGCCAGGCACATCGCGGTTGCCGGCGACCGCCTGAATCATCGCCCGTTCCTCGGGCGAGTTGTACATCAGCGCCCGAACGCCCCTGAACACGGGCTTGAAGATCGACAGACCGATGGCCGCATCCCGCTCGGCGGTCGGCACGAGCACGGCGCGCGAGCTGGCGGCGTGCACGCCGTGATACGACTGGTAATACCGATAGCTGAAGAAAATGCAGAAGTCGAACTCGCGCGCGTGTCTTTCGAGGTGAGCAATGAGCGCCGGACACGTCGGTCCTTCGGCGTCGAGCCAGTCGAGCTCTTCGCCGAGCGAATGACGCTCGCCGAACACGCGCTCCGAGCGTTTTCCAAACACCAGCGGATCGCGCTCGTGCGAGACCGGGAACCGGCGCACTGAGACGCCGCCCGTCGGCTCCACGCCGGCAGCCAGCTCGTTTCTCCACGTCACGTAGTCCGTCGCGCACGTCGTGAGGACTTCAACCTCCGCGTGACGCGAGAGGTGCTCGGCGATGTAGCGCGCGTGCAGCTCGGCGCCGCCGTTGATCGCCTGCCCGTAGCGCTGGACGACGACGGCGAGCTTCACTGGTCCGGGCCGGACGAGGGGTCGGTGGGCGTGGGAGCCAACGCCCCCTGGTCTGTGCCTGCCGGCGCGGGGGCGGCCAACAAGCCCTGGTCTGGGCTGGCCGGCGCGGACGGCTGGCCAGACCCAGGTTCCATCTGTGCAGATTCAGCCGCGGGCACTGGAGGCGCGGGTGCGCCGCCTGGTTGAGACATCACAGCGGCAACCGGCCCGCCGCCGCGCCGGCCGCGGCGTCGACGCCGCCGGCGGCTGCGCTGGCCGGGCCCTTCCGCCGACCCTGGCGCGCCGCCCTGCGAAGCCGGTGCAGCCGGCGTCTGACCCTGGAAACTGGGACCCGATGCTGGGGCCGACGCTGGGGGACGGGAGTCGACTCCCGTCCCTACCCCCGTCCCCCCCCTGGTGCTCGACGGTGCGGGGACGTAAGGCGGCCGACTGGGCGCCTCTCGATACGCTGGCGCCGCCTGCGCCGCCGTTTGCGCACGGTCTTCGCTCGAGGGCTTGTAGACCACGACGCTTTCGAGCGCGCGGGCGCGGCGTTCGTTGAATTCGAGCCGGCTCGCCAGTGATTCGACACGCATCTTCAGGTTCTTCACCTCGAGGCTCATTCGCGTGGTCTCGATGACCAGGTTGTGCATCAACTCGTACTGCAGCTGATCGAAGGCCCTCCGCGTCGCCTCGCGGCGCGCTTCGCGCTCCCCGTACATCGTGTTCAGCCGCGACTGGATGTTCAGCGCCTGAATCAGCGGGTTCGGGTTGAAGAACAGCTTCAGAATCGGGTTGAGCAGTCCCCGCATCCAGCGCAAAGGCCCGCGCGTGGAGTCGTACAGCGTCTGGTCCTCGAACGCATAATTGGGGAGATCGGGCGGCGTGTACGCGGGCTGCGCCTTGCGAAACTGCTCCAGCAGGTCCGACCGGACGCCCCGGGGATCGAGAAACTTCTCGAGCTTGACAGCGGCCATCTCCCGAATCTGCTGCTCGGTATAGTCCACGCCGCGCTTCTCCCGGATGCGCGCGCGGATCTCGTCCATGACTTGCTCGACGTTGACCGAGTCGGAGCGCACGTTGAAATCGGGCATATGCAGCTTTCAGCTCTCAGCGTTCGCTTCTCAGCTTGCCACGTTTCCGGGCCGGCTGATAGCTGACAGCTGATAGCTGAAGGCCGCTTCCTCCAGCGTCCACTGCGCTAACGTGTCCACGGCCCATAGATGATCAACACCGCCGTCGCCGTCCACAAGACGATGCACGCGAGCAGCGGGCGGTCGTTCAGCAGGAGATCCGACGGGCTTCCGCCGCCCTCGCGCTGGTGTACGAGGTACAGGTACCGGAAAATGCCGTACAACGGAAACGGGATCGTCAATCCCAGCCATTCGGTGCCGAACTTCGCCACCGTTTCCGCGCTCATCGTATAGAACGCATACGCAATCAGCGTCGACGCGGCGACCACGACGATCATCTGGTCGAGCAGGTACGGCGTGTACTCGCCGAGAATCGGCCGGTGGCTGACCGCGCCGTCCCCGAGCAACACCAGCTCGTGCCGCCGCTTGGCGAGCGCCATGAACAGGGCCGCCAGAATCGTGCACACGAAGAGCCAGGGGCTGACGACCACGTCGATCGCCACGGCGCCGGCGACGGCCCTGAGGACAAAGCCGGTCGCGAGCGTCAGGACATCGACAATCACGATGTGCTTGAGGAGCCCCGAGTACAGCGCTTGAAGCAACAGATACGCGATGGCCACCGCCCCGAAGCGCCAGTTGAGCCAGAAAGCCGCCGCGAGGCTCGCTCCCGCCAGCACCGCTGCGGCCGAAGCGGCCGTGCCGATTGGCAGCGCGCCGGAGGCAATGGGTCGATGTCGCTTCGTCGGATGACGCCGATCGGATTCGCGGTCCGCGACGTCGTTGACGAGGTACACCACCCCCGACAGCACACAGAAGATGGCGAATGCCTCGACCGCGGCGACGACCGACGGTGGGTCGAAGAGCTTGACCGCGAACACCAGCGCTGCAAACACGAGGAGGTTCTTGGTCCACTGGCTCGGTCGGAGCGAGATGAGTAGATTGACCACGAGCGGACGGCGTCCCGATACCCTGGGTGCGGCGTCCACGGCGGCGGCGCCCTTGGCGCCGTCCACCGGAGTGCCGGGAACGGCGAGATTCGGAAAGTTGCTGCGCGCCATCAAGCGCGGGGTGACGTGTGGTTCGTCAGACCTTGGCCGATGCCGAGAAGCTCTTGACCGCCTCGGGCTCCGAGTCGAACGTCTCGAAGACGGTCAACAGCTTCGTAATCGCCAGGAGATCCGAAATGCGCTTGGTCAGGTTGAGCAGCTTGAGGCTGCCGCCCTGCCGGCTCACCGTCGTGTACGTGCGCACGATTTCGCCAAGACCCGCGCTATCGACGTAGGGCACATCGGCGAGGTTCAGGAGAATCTTCTTCTTCCCTGCGGTGACGACGGCGTTCACTTTGTCTTTCAGCACCTCGTCGCCATCGCCGAGGGTGATCCGTCCCTTCACATCAAGCACGACCACGTCGCCGACGGCTCGTTCCGAGATTTGCATGGACTCCGCTCCCGATAAATGCGTGCGCGTGAGCTTAACACACCAGGCGCGCGACCGAAGGCTCTCCCGCCGCGCGCCTGATTTTCGACTCGAGCGATCGACAGCCCTCCCGACAGGAGAACTAGGCGCCTCCCGCCCCGGCGAACTTCCGGGACTGGAAGCATTCCTTACAGAAGACTGGGCGCCCCTGCGTCGGCTTGAACGGCACGGTCGTTTCCTTGCCGCAGGCCGAACACATGGTGACGGTTTCCACGCGTTCCCGGGGCCCCGAGGCGCCTGCGGGCCGCGCGGACCGCTTGGCCTTGCAGGCCTTGCAGCGTTTCGGCTCGTTCTTGAAGTTCTTGTCAGCGAAAAACTGCTGTTCTCCCGCCGTCCAGACGAACTCCGCACCGCAGTCCACGCAGCTGAGGATCCTGTCTTGGAACTCCATGGGTCGCTACCTCGTCCCCCCGGCCTGGGTCGCCTGTCGCGACGTGCCGATCGTCTGCTCCTGAAACGACGTTACTCCAGCTCGCGCCTGAGCTTTTTTCTATTTCGCTTGCGCGCCAACGCTTGCTTGGCCCGACGTTTATCGCCGGGTTTCAAATAGAAGGAGTGCTTCTTGATGTCCTTGATGATGTCTTCCTGCTGCACCTTCCGCTTGAACCGCCGGAGCGCGCTTTCGATCGATTCGCCCTCCTGGATCTTCACCTCTGCCACTGACAATCACACCCCTTTCACGGGTGGCTCGGTATCGTACGACGTGTTGTATCACTCGACGTGCTAGGCTAACACGAGTAAACGCGGATTCTAGGTGTAAACCTCCGCCGAGGTCAACGAAATAGTCCGGTTGCCCGCGCCGGTCTACAGCCCGGCTGTGCCTCCTAACTCGTTCTCCATATGAGAGTTCTCGTTATTGGCGGCGGCGCCAGAGAGCACGCGTTGGCGCGCCGGCTGCGCGCCGATCCCGGTCTTTCGGACCTCGTGTGCGCCCCAGGAAACCCCGGCATTTCCCTTCTCGCGCGTCTCCTTCCGGGCGACGTGTCGCGCCCCGGCGGCCTGTCGGCGCTGGCCGACTTCGCCGCGCGCGAACGGATCGACCTCACCATCGTCGGCCCCGAGGTCCCGCTCAGCTTCGGAATCGTCGATCGCTTTGTCGCTGCGGGGCTCGCGATTTTCGGGCCCACGGCGGCGGCGGCTCGGTTGGAATCGAGCAAGGCGTTCGCGAAGGCCTTCATGGCGAGGCACGACGTGCCGAGCGCGCGGTTTCGCCTCGCGGATTCAGCGGACGAGGCGCTCGCGACGATCGAATCGGGTGAATTCGCCTTTCCCGTAGTCCTCAAGGCCGACGGCCTGGCCGCTGGGAAAGGTGTCGTCGTTGCGCAGACTCGCTTCGAGGCCGGAAACGCGATCGCCGCGGCGATGACGGACCGCCGTTTTGGCGGCGCCGGCGCGCGCCTCGTGATCGAGGAATGCATGACGGGGCCGGAAGTGTCGTTTTTCGCCGTCTGCGACGGCGCGCGCGCGCTGCCGATCGGCACGGCTCAGGATCACAAGCGCATGTTCGACGAGGACCTCGGCCCGAACACCGGCGGCATGGGCGCGTTCGCGCCGAGCCCCCTGGTCGATTCCGCCTTGCACGCGCGTGTGATGCGCGAAATCGTGGAGCCCGTGATCGCGGGTCTGGCGGCCGAGGGCCATCCGTTTCGCGGGTTTCTCTATGCCGGGTTGATGCTCACTTCGTCTGGACCGAAGGTGATCGAGTTCAACGTGCGGCTCGGCGATCCGGAAGCTCAGGTCGTTCTCCCGCTCATCGACGAGCCGTTTCTGCCCATGCTCGCGGCCGCTGCGTCCGGCAATCTCCGGCAGACGACTTGTCGATTGTCGGCCGAGAAGCTCGTGGGCGTCGTGCTCGCCTCGCGCGGGTATCCGGAGTCTTTCGAGTCGGACCAATTGATCGACGGCCTCGCTCAGGCCGAGTCGATTCCCGGGGTCCACGTGCTGCACGCCGGCACCGCCACACGTGACGGCCGGATCGTCACCTCTGGCGGCCGGGTGCTCACCGTCGTCGGGCGCGGCGCCGATTTTCCCGAAGCCATCACGCGCGCCTACGCCGGGGTGTCGCAGATCTCGTTCGACGGCATGCAGTATCGGCGGGACATCGGACGGAAGGCGTTGCAATCCTCAGATCTCTCAAGATCCTCAAAATCCTCAAAATCCTCAAATCCTCAAATCCTCAAATCCTCAAATCCTCAAATCCTCAAATCCTCAAATTGAAGTACTCAGTCATCACCTTCGGCTGTCGTGTGAACCAGGCCGACTCCCTCGGCATCGAGGAGGAGCTGCTCGCGCGCGGCGCGTCGGCCGTGCGCCCTTACGAGGCCGATCTCGTCGTCGTCAACACGTGTTCGGTGACGGCGAGCGCCGACCAGGGCGCGCGCCAGACGATTCGGCGGATTGCGCGCGCCAACCCGTCCGCGCGCATCGTCGTCACTGGCTGCTACGCGACGCGGAGGCCCGAGGAGGTTGCCGATCTGCCGAACGTCGTGCGCGTGGTGCCCAACGGCGACAAGCCTCTCGTGTGGGGCCTGGGGGCTCGGGGCTCGGAGTTGGCGTGGCTTGACGCCGCAGACGTAGCGCCGGACTTTGGTCCCCCAAGCAGCGTGTTCGATGCAGCGCGGGTCTTGAGCCCCGCCGGCCCCGGTCGTGCGGGCGCGGTGGATGTGTCCGATGTAGTGCGGGACTTTAGTCCCGCCGGCAGGTTCGGGGCGGGTCAGACGACCGCCGTGCGCTTCGGCGATGGCGGGGGAAGCTGCGGCGCCTCCATCGAGCCCGGTGTGGCCGGGCGCACGGCGTTCACGCTTCGCGTGCAGACCGGCTGCGCAGAGCCGTGCTCGTACTGCATCATCCCGACCACGCGCGGTGCGCCGCGCAGCGTGCCCGTGGCCGACGTGCTTCGAGAGGTCGAACGTGTCGTGGCCGCCGGTTTCAAGGAGATCGCTCTGACGGGCGTTCATCTCGGCTCGTACGGTCGCGACCTGACGCCGCCTTCGGCACTGGTTGACCT
>Ga0156018_1101_pt1 | contig 84607 bp, 69 predicted proteins | sample RifCSPlowO2_02_FD_107672 | JGI IMG/M metagenome (GOLD analysis project Ga0156018, IMG submission 107672) | Acidobacteria bacterium RIFCSPLOWO2_02_FULL_65_29 | reverse complement strand
GCATCCCCGCCGGCGGCGTTGCTCCTCGCTCAGGTACTCCCGGTATTCTCGGTCGTCGCGCCCTGCCGGCGGGGCGCCTCGCCCGTCTCGCTGCAACGCCAGACGTTCACCACGGGCTGTTGAGCCTCCGGGACGCGCGGCTCCGGTTCGAGCGCGACTACATCGCGGCCGTTCTTCAGCACCATGGGTGGCGGATGGCCGAAGCCGCCCGCGCGCTGGGCATTCAGCGTCCTAATCTGTACCGAAAAGCGCGTCAACTCGGCATTCCGTTGGCGCGCGCAACCGAGTAGCATGTAGCGAAGCTTCGCCCCAAACCGCCGTGAGTGCCTCGATATGCCTGGCGAATCTTCGCTACTAGGCGGCCGCTCCGCGGCCGCAACTAAGACAGCTTCCAAGGCCCACCACAGAAACGTGCTTCACGGTCATGAGTCGGGCCTTGGAAGATGTCTAAGGGAACGACAGCCATGACTTTCATGACCGCGCTTCTAGTCGCCGTGTCGACACTCGCGCTAGCAGCCAGTGGTGAACGTCTGGCTGCATTCGACGGGCGAGGCATCCCCGCCAGCTGCGTTGCTCCTCGCTCACATACTCCCGGTATGCTCGGTCGTCCGCCTTCGTGCGCCAGCCAAGGACAAGGCGAACTTCGGCGAGACCTCGCCGAAGCCTTGGCGGAGGCGGGTCGCGCCTTGCCGGCGGGGCGCCTCGCCCGTCTTGGTGCGACGCCAGAGGTTCACCACGGGCTGCGAGATCCGCAGGCGCCGGCCACCGGGCAGAAACCGTCTGCGCCGCAGGCGCCCGTCACGGCCCAGAAGCCGCCGCCTGCGCCTGGGAACGCCCGGAAGCCCGCGCCTCAGCCTGCGACCGGTCAGTCGCGCGGAGCGGCGGGCCAAACGGCGGCGGGCACGCAGCCCACGGTGCCGCCGAGTTATCGCATCGGCCCGCAGGACACGCTCCTGATCACGGTCGTCGACGAGGCCGAGTTGACCGGCAAGTTCTCGGTCGACGCCGATGGCATGGTGAGCTATCCGTACCTGAACCGGGTGCGGGCCGCCGGCATGACGGCGACCGAGCTGCAGAATTACCTCGTCACGCAGCTCAAGGCCGGGTACCTCCGAAACCCGCAAGTCCGCGTGGACGTCGACACGTTCCGCAGCCAGAGTGTGATGATCGTCGGCGAAGTGCGGCAGGCGGGCAGAATTCCGATGACCGGGCCGACGATGACACTGCTCGAGGCGTTGGTGCTCGCGGGGTCGCCCACCGCGAAGGCGAGCAATGAAATCATCGTTCGACACAGAGGCGTGGACGGCAAGGATCCTGAAGAGATTCGCGTGAACCGGAGGGATCTGGAGCTCGGCAAGAGCGACGTCGTTCTGCGAGACGGCGATCTCATCAACGTGCCGACGGCGGCGAGCTTCTTCGTGGATGGCATGGTGCGGAATCCGGGCACCTACACGCTCGAACCCGGCACGACGGTCCAACAGGCCATCGCGCTCGCCGGCGGCCTGACCGACCGCGGATCGAACCGAGGCATCACCGCGACGCGCCTCGTCAACGGCAAGACGACGGAGGTGCCGCTCAGGCTTGACGACAAGGTGCAGGCGAACGACGTCATTCGAATTCGGCAGCGGTTCTTCTGACGCTGGCGTGCGGTCAGTCCACAGTCCACAGTTGACAGTCGACAGCTCTGTTGACTGTTGACTGTTAACTGTCAGCTTCTTCCCAATGCGCGTGATGTATCTGAGCGCCTCTGCCGAGCTCGGCGGGGCGGAGCGCAGCCTGCTCGACGTGCTGGCGAGTCTCAGGCAGGCGCAGCCGTCGTGGTCGCTGCACCTTCTGACCGCGACCGACGGTCCGCTGGTTGCGCGCGCAGCGGCGTTGGGCGTGGCGACGACGATGGTGCCGTTTGGCGGCGCGCTGTTGAGACTCGGTGAGTTCCGATCGGGAATCGGTGGCGGCGGGTACGTGGCCTTTGCCGCGACACTGGCGATGGCGGGTCTGCCCGCCGCGATGTATCTGGCGCGGCTTCGTCGCGCGATTCGGGCGTGTGGTCCCGACATCGTGCACACCAATAGCCTGAAGATGCACGTGTTCGGCGCATGGGCGCGCCCGCTGGGAGCGGCGGTGGTGTGGCACCTGCACGACTACCTCGCTCGGCGGCCGGTGTCGGCTCGTCTGCTGCGTGCGGCCACCTGGCGGGTGGCCGCGGTCCTCGCAAACTCCGAGAGCGTGGCCGAGGACGCGCGCGCGGCGCTCGGCGCTCGCGTGCCGGTCATGACCGTGCACAACGCCGTCGACCTCGAACGGTTCACCGGATCGGGTCACCAGGTGGATCTCGACGCGCTCGCGGGTCTTCTGCCGGCGCCGATTGGAATGGTCCGCGTCGGGCTCGTGGGCACCTTCGGCCGGTGGAAAGGGCACACGACGTTTCTCGACGCGGTGGCCCGGCTGCCGCCCGATCTCCCTGTTCGCGCGTACATCATCGGCGGCGCGCTGTATCAGACGGCTGGCAGCCAGTATTCGCTCGACGATCTGCGGCGCTACGCCGCCGAGCGCGGTCTTGGTGATCGCGTGGGCTTCACGGGTTTCGTGGCGCACCCTGAAGAGGCGCTGCGCGCGCTCGACATCGTCGTGCACGCCAGCACATCGCCCGAGCCCTTCGGTCTGGTCATCGCCGAAGCGATGGCGTGCGGGCGCGCGGTGATTGCCAGCGACGCTGGCGGCGCACGCGAGATCTTCACGCCTGGCGTCGACGCGCTGGTTCACGCGCCCGGCAGCGTCGACGGCCTCGCGGCCCGGATTGTCGAGCTCGCCCGCGATCCGCAGGCGCGGCTCCGGATGGGCCGCGCGGGACGCCAGACCGCGGAGCGGCGCTTCGACCGCGCGCGGCTCGCCTCCGATCTCGTGCCCGTCTACCAGCAGGCCGCGGCCCACGCCTGATGCGGGTGCTCCACGTCTACAGCGGCAATCTGTTCGGCGGGATCGAGGCGATCCTCGTCGCGCTCGCGCGCCGGCGGTCGGCCCGCGTCGAGCACGAGTTCGCCTTGTCGTTTCAGGGACGGCTCGAGCGCGACCTGGCGCGCATCGGCGTGCGCACACACCATCTCGGCGCGGTCAGGATGAGCCGCCCGGCGTCTGTGCGCGCGGCCCGCGCCGCGCTCGTCACGCTGCTTCGATCGTCGCCGTACGACCGCGTGATTTGTCACGCGCCATGGGCGCAGGGCATTTTCGGTGGCGTGGTCAAGCGCGCTGGCGTGCCGCTGGTCTTCTGGGCGCACGACGTCATGGCGGGCCGCCACTGGACCGAGCGCCTCGCGCGCCGCGTCGTGCCCGATCTGGCCATCTGCAACAGCCGCTTCACGGCGCGCTCGCTTGGCGCGCTCTATCCCGGCGTGTGCTCCGCGGTCGTGTACGCGCCCGTCGAGCCGCGGCGCGCGCCGATCGAGGCGGGGGAGCGCCGGCTCACGCGGACCCGCCTCCGCACGCCCGACCGCGCGGTCGTCATCATCCAGGCGTGTCGCAGCGAGCGATGGAAGGGCCACGCGCTGCTCGTCGAGGCGCTGTCGGATCTCAGAGACGTGCCCGGCTGGATCTGGTGGCACGTGGGCGGCGCGCAGCGCCCGGCCGAGGCGGCGTTCCTGGCCTCGGTCGAGCAGTCGGCGCGCCGGCTCGGCATCGTCGACCGTGTGCGATGGGCTGGCGAGCGCGATGATGTGCCTCAGCTGCTTGCCGCCGCCGATGTGTACTGCCAGCCCAACCTCGAGCCCGAGCCGTTTGGCATCGTGCTCGTCGAGGCGCTGGCCGCGGGTCTGCCCGTCGTGACGTCGAGTCTCGGCGGCGCGATGGAGATCGTCGATGACACCTGCGGCGTGCTCGTGCCGCCGCGCGATCGGTTTGCGCTGGCGTCGGCGCTGCGGATGCTCGTCGAAGACGAGGCGTGCCGGGCGCGGCTCGCCGGGGCGGGACCCTCCCGCGCCCGCCGTTTGTGCGATCCCGATTCGGCGATCGGTCGGCTCGCGGACGTCCTGCAGGGAATGACCGCGCCCGCCGTACGCGGCGCGCCGGCGGCGGTGAGCGCATGAGCGTGTCGGCCGCCAGGGGCGCCCAACGCCACACCGCGACGCCCGACGCCGGCATCGACGCCCGCCTCGAGGCCCGCGCCCGGCAAAGCCTCGGCTCGAGCAGCGACGCCATCTATCGCATGGTGACCGGCGTGCTCGAGGCTCGAGGCATCGGCGGCGGGACGCTCGTCGACGTCGGCTGCGGCGGCGGTGGACTCTGGCGCGTGGTGTCGGGCCGCTTTTCGCATTACTGCGGCCTCGATGCGGTCAAGTACGACGGTTTTCCGAGCGAGGGGGAGTTCCAGGCGATCGATCTGGATGCGCCTGGTTGGCCGATGGCCGACGGCGTGGCAGACGTCGTCGCGGCCCTTGAAACGATCGAGCACCTCGAGAATCCGTGGGCGTTCGTGCGGCGTTTGCGCGCGCTCGCCAAACCCGGCGCGTGGGTCATCGTCACGACGCCGAACCAGATGAGCGCGCTGAGCGTGCTGACGCTCCTCGTCAAGCGCCGTTTTTCGGCGTTCCAGGACCCGCAATATCCCGCGCACCGCACGGCGCTCCTCGAGTGCGACCTCGAGCGCGCGGCGCGCGAGGCGGGCCTCGAGCCGGCGGAGTGGGCCTACAGCCTCCACGGGCGTGTGCCGCTCACGCCGTGGCACTATCCGCTTGCGCTGGCGCGATGCTTCCCGCGGGCCCTCTCCGACAACCTCATGCTGCTGGCGAGGCGGCGTGACGACTGAGCGCGACCTGCCGCCCGCGCCCCGCTGGGTGTCGGCCGCATCGCGGGTGATCCGATCGCTCCCCGCCGGACGCTACCGGGCGATGAACTGGGTTCCGCGCCGCAGCGGCCGGCCCTTCTGGGCGGCACTGCCCGACGATCTCGGCGGGCTGCTCTTCCGCTGCGACCTTGCCGATCCCCTGATGCGGGAGGCGTGCCTGACGGGTCGGTACGAGCCGCAGGAAACCGCGCTGCTCATGGCACTCGTAGGGCCGGGCGCGGTTGTTGTCGATGTCGGGGCGAACTGGGGCTATTTCACGCTCGCTTCCGCGCATCTGGCGGGTTCGACCGGCCGTATTGTCAGCATCGAGGCCGATCCCAACGCCGTACGCACCCTGGAGTCCAACGTCGCGAAAAACGGATTAACGCAGGTGCGGGTCGTTGCCGCGGCAGCGAGCGACGCCGACGAGACGATCACGGTTCGCCGCTACGGATCGAATCAGCAGGAGTCGTCGAACTTCGGCGTGGTGCTCGAGGGTGCGCAGGAGGGTGGGGGCGCGTCCCTGAAGATTCCGGCACGACCGCTCGACGCCATGCTCGATGCCGCCGGCATCGAGCACGTCGACGTGTTGAAAATGGATATCGAAGGCGCGGAGGCTCGTGCACTGGCTGGCGTCGGCCGGCGCCTGGCCGCGGGCGCGATCGACTGGATCCTGCTCGAGTTACACCCGGCGTACCTGCGGAACCAGGGGGGGTCGGCCGCCGACGTCGTGGCCCAGCTCGAGTCGCATGGTTTCGATACATGGCAGATCGATCATTCGCCATCGGCGCATCGTCGCGCCGCCAGCACGGACATCGGTGCGGGCTCACTGTTGAAGCCGCTCTCTGCCGCGGTCGATCTCGGCGACTGGCCGCACGTGCTCCTTGGCCGTCGCGGCGTCGATTGCCGGGTGGCGGGAATCGGGCGGCTGTGACGACGCCGACGGCCCGCGCCGCGGATCGGGCGCCCCTGGCGCGTGCGCTCTTCATCAATTCCGGAATTCTCGGGCACCGGACGGTTGCGGGGCTGCTGAAGGACACGCTCGAGCTGGTTGATTCGATCGACGCCACACACATCGATCTCAGCCGCGACCTGACGCCCGGCGATCGCCTCGTCCGGCGCGTGTTCAGCCTGCCGCTCGCGCCGCGCGCGGGCCTGGCCGGCAATCTCGATCTGCGTCGCTGGCGGGAGGAGCTGAACGTCGGACTGCTCGCCGGGCGCCGAATCGCGGCGGCCGAGCGCGGCCGTCCCTTCGATGTCCTGCACTTCCACACGCAGGCGTCGGCGTACGCGAGCGTGGCCCGCATGAAGCGAACGCCGTCGATCGTCTCGATCGATGCCACGCAGCAGCTGGCCAGCCAAGAGGCGCCGTCGGCGCTCACCCGGCTCACGTACACGCCGAACATGGTGCACGACGGCTTCGTCTTCCGGCACGCCGCGGCCATTACCGCGACGTCAGAGTGGGCCGCGCGCGACGTGCGGGCGCACTATCCCGATTGCCACGCGCGTGTCCACGTGATGCCCTATCCGGTACGCACCCTCGCGGACCCGGCGTGGCTCGCTGAGCGCGATGACCGGGCCGCGCAGCCCGTGCGCGCGCTGTTCATGGGCGGGGACTTCCCTCGCAAGGGCGGGCCGGATCTCCTCGAGGCATGGCGCCGTTGCGAGTTCGGCGGGCGCGCGACGCTCGACGTGGTCACCGACTGGCCGATCGGCGCGGAGGATCTGCCCTCCGGCGTGCGGCTGGTCCCCGGCGTCGCGCCGTACACGCCTCAATGGCTGGACGTGTGGAGGCGTGCGGATTTCTTTGTGATGCCGACACGCCACGAGGCGTTCGGCATGGTGTTCCAGGAAGCCGCGGCAGCTGGCCTGCCGTCCATCGCCACGGCCATCAACGCCATTCCCGAGATCGTGCAAGACGACATGAACGGCCTTCTCGTGGCACCCGGCGATCGCGCCGGACTGGTGCGTGCCCTGCGGGCGCTCGTCGACTCGCGCGAGCTCCGCCGCCGTCTTGGCGCCGCCGCTCTCGACCGTGTTCGTGTCGCGGGCGCGCCGGGTCGCTATGCGAGCCGGCTCGAGGCGCTCATTCATTCGGTACTCGACCATGATGTACGACGCGAGACCTGACGACCCTTCCTGGCGTGCCGCGCCGGATCCGGATGGCGACGAGCACGATCCGGAAATCACCGACGAGGCACTCGACCGGGAACCTGCGCTGCCGCAGGGCTTTCTCGAGTGGTTCGTCGTGTCGCAAACCGTCATCCCCGCGATGCTGTATCTGCCCGGCAGCCAGGCGTATCGGCTGCCGCTTCGCGTCGGCGCGTACGTGGTGGCGTTCATCGGGTTCGCCATCTGGTGGTTCGACCGCAGCGCGCCGAACGACGATCGGCACCCCTCGCAGCGGTGGCTGGCGCTCGTGCTCTTGTACCTCACGCTGATGATCTTTCACCCGCTGACGAGCAGCCTGCTCGCCGGTGTCGCGCAAACGCTGCTCTACGCCGCCATCTTCCTTCCCGTGTTCTGGGCGCCGGCTTTCGTGACCGAGCCGCGGCAGCTGGTGCGGCTGCTGGCGATACTGCTCGTGTGTAACGGCATCAACTCGATGGTCGGCGTGCTGCAGGTCTACGACCCGGAGCGCTTCATGCCGTCGCAGCTGTCACTCGCACTGAGCCGGACGGCGCTGGCCGCCGCCACGTACATCGGCCCGGACGGGCGGCCAATCCTGAGGCCGCCCGGGTTGTTCGACACACCGGGGGCCGTGTGCGGGCCCGGCACGGTCGCGGCGCTGCTCGGGCTCGTGTTTGCGCTCGAGAAGTTCGCGTGGTGGAAGCGCGCGATCGCGCTGATGTTCTCGCTCGCGGGTATCTCGGCGATTTACTTGAGCCACGTCCGCGCCAATTTCGTTGTCACGCTCGGCATGATGGCGGTGTACGCGGCCGCCCTGCTGTTTCAGAACCAGAAGGCCAGGCTCACCGCCTTCGCCTCGCTCGGCGCAGGCGTCGTCGTCGTCGGGCTCACCGCGTCGACCGTGATTGGCGGTGAGTCGATCCGCCAGCGCTTCTCGACGCTCCTCGCCGAGGATCCGCGGAGCCTGTATTACGCGAGTCGCGGCCAGCAGCTCGAGACCGGTTTCGCCGAGCTCGCCAGCCAGTATCCCTTTGGCGCGGGTCTCGCGCGTTGGGGCATGATGCGCGGCTATTTCGGCGATCGATCGAACCTCGAGTCGACGGAAATCTGGGCCGAAGTGCAGCCATCGGGGTGGCTGCTCGACGGCGGCTTGGTCCTGCTGGGACTCTACTCGCTCGCGCTGGCCTTCGCCGCGTGGTACGAATGGCGGCTCGCGATGAGCCTTGCGGCCCAGGAGGATCGCTTCTGGGCTGCGACCGTCGCTGCGGTGAACATCGGCACGCTGGCGCTCGTGTTCAGCTTCGTGCCGTTCATCACGCAGGTGGGCCTGCAGTACTGGTTCCTCGAAGGCGCGCTGCACGGCGCCATGACACGGCGGCCGCGCCGCACATGACGCCGTGGCTGCTGGTGGCGGGCGATCTGACCCCGCTCGGCGGGATGGACGCCGCGAACCACGCGCTCGCTCGGTACCTCGGCGCGCGCGGATCGGAAGTGCACCTCGTCACACATCGTGCATGGCCCGACCTGTCGGACGTGCCGGGTGTGACCGTACACCGCGTCTGGCGGCCGTTTGGGAGCCATCTGTTTGGCGGCCCGCTCCTGTCGCGCACGGGCCGGCGTCAGTTCCGCCGCCTGCGGCCTCGCGGCGTCCGCGCGCTCGTCAATGGTGGGAACTGCCGCCTGCCGGCCGCCAACTGGGTGCACTACCTGCACGCCGCGTACACGCCCCAGGTCGAGGCCGGCACGGGTCGCCGCCTGAAGGGCGCGCTCGCGCTCAGGCGCGATCTGGCCGCGGAGAAGGCGGCGCTTCGTGAAGCGCGGGTGATCATCTGCAACAGCCGCCGCACCAGAACCGACGTCGTCGATCGTCTCGGCATCCCCGACGATCGCGTGCACGTCGTCTACTACGGGACCGACCCCGTGCGCTTTGCTCCGGTCGGCGGCACCGAGCGCGCGGCGGCGAGACGGGCGCTCGCCCGGAGCGCCGAGCGGCCGCTCGTCGGCTTCATCGGCGCGCTTGGCGATCGCCGGAAAGCCTTCGACACGGTGTTCGCCGCCTGGCGGGCGCTTTGCGCTCGGAGCGATTGGGACGCCGACCTGGTCGTCGTCGGGAGCGGCGCGGAGCAGCCGGCCTGGCAGGCGCGCACGCGCGCCGCGGGTCTTGACGATCGCATCCGCTTTCTCGGGTTTCGCCCCGACGTGCCAGACATTCTGGCGGCGCTCGACGCGCTCGTGCACCCGGCCCGCTATGAAGCCTACGGTCTGTCGGTGCACGAAGCGCTGTGCCGAGGCATTCCGGCGCTCGTCAGCGCCTCGGCAGGTGTCGCCGAGCGGTATCCGCCAGCCCTGGCCGATCTGCTCGTTCGCAATCCCGACGATGGGCCGGAGCTGGCGGAGTGCCTGAGGCGATGGCGGAGCGGCATCGATCGATTTCGATCGCTGGTGGCCCCGGTCGCGAGCGAGCTGGGCGCCCGCACCTGGGACACGATGGCCCGCGACATCGTCGACTGCGTGGAAAGATCGGCATGATGTCCGTCGCGTCACGCGTCGACGTGGACACGATGTTTCAGCCCGTGAGCCAATGCTGGATCTGCGGCGGCACCGTCCTGACGCCGTTCCACGAGTACCGGTTCGACTACCACGAGTACGCCAAGCAGGATCCTGAGCTCGATGCCTACACCGGTCGGACCGGACGGCTCGTGCGCTGCCGCGCGTGCGGTTTCGCGCAGCCCGACGCGCTGCCCACGCTGCCGCGCTTCTTCGAGCGGATGTACGATCAGCGCTGGTCGGCCGACTGGATCGTCCGCGAGTTCGAGTCGGGCGACAAGGACTTCATCTTCCAGGCCATTCTCCGCGAGCTCGATCGGCGCGTGCCTGGACGGCCGAGGCGGCTGCTCGACATCGGCGCGCACGCGGGACGATTTCTGCATCTCGCCCGGAAGGAGGGATGGGACGTCGAAGGCGTCGAGCTCAATCCACGCACGGCGGCCTATGCCGCGAGCCGCACCGGCGCGACGGTGCACCAGGCCAACGCGCACACGCTTGCCGGCGCCGGCGCCCGTTTTCACGCGATCGCGTTGACGGACGTTCTCGAGCACGTTCCCGACCCGGTGGCGCTCGTCGCGTCCGCCGCGCGGACACTCGTTGTCGGCGGGTCGATTGCGGTGAAGGTGCCCTGCGGCCGCAGCCAGTGGCACAAGGAACGCCTGCTCGCGCGCCTCGTGCCGTCTCGTGAAATCTCGCTTGCCGGCAATCTCGTCCACGTGAACCATTTCACTCCGCGCTCCCTGACGCTGGCGCTCGAGCGTGCCGGTTTTGCGAAGGTCGACGTCGGCGCGGCCGCGCCCGAACTGCCGTGCGGCGGATCCGCGGTGCGCCGCGCCCCGTCGAACCTGTTTCGGCTCGGCGTGTACGCCGTGGCCCGGCTTCCGGGAGGCGTGCGCACGCCGCTCGCGCTGAATCTCCAGGCGTATGCCACGCTCTCGCTGGGAAACGTCCGGTGAGCCGCATCCAGAAAGCCGCCGTGACCGCGGGATTCACCTACGTGCAGTTCGGCCTGGCGATTCTCACCGGGATCGTCCTCGTCCCCTTGACGCTCCACTACCTCGGCGCGCGATCGTGGGGCCTGTGGCTCGCGACGGGAGAGCTCCTGGGCTATGCCGGGATGGCCGACCTGGGCGTGCTCGGCGTGCTGCCGTGGATGATCGCGGAAGCCGACGGCCGGAACGACCGCGCCGCCATGCGGCGGCTGATCGGCCACGGCGTCTGGCTGGGCGGCGGCCTTGCCGCCGTGTACGCAGGTGTGGCGCTGCTCTTGTGGAGCGTTCTGCCGTCCGTGCTGCGTTTCACCGAGGCGGATCGGCTGCTGGTCGGCGCGCCGTTCGCGTTTCTCGTGGCCGTCAACGCCATCGGCCACCCCTTTCGTGTGTTCCGCGCCGCGATTGGCGGCCTGCAGGACGCATTTTTCAACGGCGCGCTGTCGATCGCGCACTCGATCCTGACCCTGGCGATCACCATCGGTCTCCTCATCAACGGGTACGGGCTGTACGCCCTCGCGGTTGCGGCCGGCCTGCCGCCGTTCATCACGTTTGCGGCCAGCATCGCGCGCCTCAGAAGGATCGCGCCCGATGTCATGACGGGGTGGTCGCGCCCTAGCCTCGCCGAGGCGAGGCACCTCCTGACCAACGGAGCGGGCACGTGGCTGGCCGCGATCGGCTGGCAGATGCTTGCCGCGACGAGCGCGATCGTGATCACCTATCTCGGCCACCCGGAGTGGGTGCCGATCTACAGCTGCACGGCCAAACTCAGCCAGGTGACCATGCAGCTGTCGTGGGTGACGCCCGACAGCGCCCTCGTGGCGCTGGCTCAGCTCTACGGCGAACGGCGCAGCGTCGAACGCCTGCGGGAGGTGGTGTTGATGATGCTGCGGCTGCACCTGCTCCTGAGCGGTGCGGCGCTCTGCGGCTTGCTCGCGTTCAATCCCGCCTTCGTGGCGCGCTGGGTCGGCCTCGAGTTCTTCGGCGGACGTTCTCTGAACGCGCTGATGGCCGTTGGCGTGGTGCTGTACTCGCTGTCGCACGGGTTCATCACGACGGCCTCCGTGCTGGGCAATCGTCTGCGGGTCGGCGTCGCCGGCCTCGTGAACGGCATTGCGCAGATCGCGCTCGCGCTGGTCTTCGGGAACTGGTGGGGGCTGAACGGCATCGCTGTCGCAGGCCTGCTCGCGAGTCTGGCGACGTCGATTCCCGCGGGCGTGCTCCTCTTGCGGCCGGCGACCGAGTTGACTGCGCGGCACCTGGCGCGCGATCTGCTGACGCCGTGGCTCACCCGCGCAGGCCTCCTCGTTGTGTTGGCCGCGACCGCGGGCGCATTCCATCGCACGATCGACCTCATGCTGTCCGCGGCCATCGCTGCGGCCATCTCGCTCGCGTACCTGTGGCACATGCGCCCACTCTACGTCGGGCTTCCGCTCGACGCGCGGGTCGCACTCTGGCTCGTGCGGGCGGGGCTGATGCCGCCGACATCGTCCGCCGGCGGGGCGCCCGCCACTGGGGCGCTGGATCGCCTATGACCGGCGAGGCCGCCATCGTGCGGCCAGCAGCCGTTCCCGCGCCCGCGGCTGCCGTGCTCGAATGGCACATCCTCACCGGTGAATATCCCCCGCAGCCGGGTGGCGTGAGCGACTACACCCGGCTGGTCGCTCGAGGCCTGGCCGCGTCAGGGGACCATGTCGTCGTCTGGGCGCCGCCGGCGACTGAGTTGGGCGCTCCTGGCGATCCGCGTGTGGAGCTGCGACGCCTGCCGGACTGGTACGGCCCGCGGTCGCTCCGCCGCCTGTCGGAGGCGCTGGACCGCGCGCGGCGCCCTCACCGAGTGCTCGTTCAGTACGTGCCCCACGCGTTCGGCTGGAAAGCCGCCAACCTTCCTTTCTGCCTGTGGCTTCGATCACGCCGGCGCGACCGGGTCTGGGTGATGTTTCACGAGGTGGCGTATCCGTTCGACCGAGCGGCCGGCATCGCCCGCAACCTCCTGGCGGCCGTCAATCGCGTCATGGCCTGGCTCGTGGGAGGCGCGGCGGAACGCGCGTTCGTGTCCATTCCAGCCTGGCGGGCCGGCGTCGGCGCAGTCACGCGTGCGGGCACGCCTGTGGCGTGGCTGCCCGTGCCAACCGCGATCGCCGTCGTGGACGATCGCCGGGCGGCCGACGAAATCGCCGTCCGATACGGACAGGGGCGTCCCCTCGTCGGCCATTTCGGCACCTACGGCGACTTGATCGCGCCACTCGTCGAGGCCGCGGTCGTCGGGCTTCTGGCGCGGGCCGACTGCCGCGTGCTCCTCATGGGCCAGGGAAGCGCCGCGGCGCGCGCCGATCTCGTCGCGAAGCACCCGGAGCTCACCGAACGCGTCGTCGCGGCCGGTTCGCTCGAGGCCGACGACGTGTCGCGCCACATTCGCGCGTGCGCGTTGATGCTGCAACCGTACCCCGACGGCATCAGCAGCCGCCGGACGAGCGCGATGACGGCGCTCGCGCACGGGGTGCCGGTGGTGACGACCGAGGGGTCGCTGACCGAGCCCATCTGGCGCGGTGCCGCCGCCGCCGCCCTTGTGCCCGCCGGCGACCTGGACGCGCTGGCGGCGACGGCCGCGGCGTTACTCGACGATCCGGTGAGGCGCGCCGATCTCGCGCGACGCGGGGCCGCGCTGTACGACGCCCGGTTCGATCTGCGCCACACGATCGCGGCGCTCAAAGGCATCTTCTAACGTGGGGCTCCGCCCCACACCCCGGCTCGGTCGCTTGCGGGGACCCCTTCGCCCCGCGCCGCTCCCTCGCAGGCGCGCCGTGCGCGCCTAGGCCGTCATGCGGAACACGCCTCTGCTCTCGGTCGTGATCCCGACATTCAACAACGTCAAGGTCCTGACTCAGTGTCTCGACGGCTGGGAACGTTTCGCGGCCGACGTGGCGGTCGAGCTCGTCGTTGTGGAAGACGGCTGCCGCGACGGCACAACGGTAGCCTTGCGCGAGCGAGCGGTTACTCCGTGGGGTCGAGCTCGTCTTCGCGTCGTTCACGAAGACAACGTCCACGAGCTGCGCGCGACCAACCGGGGCTTCCGCGAAGCGCACGCGCCGCTCCTGATGGCGTGGCAGGACGATATGCTGCTGCGCAGCGGATGGCTCGTGCCCGAGCTGGTGTCCACCTTCGCGCGCCACACCGATCTCGGCCTTGTCAGTCTCAGCCGTGGTCTGAATTGCCATCCGATCGACGAGCCTATCGAGCGCTGGGAGGATCTGGTCGACTGGAAGCGTCTCCAGAGCACGATCGGGCCGAGGCCGCTCAACTGGGTCCGTCTGCAGGAAGTCGATGTCGTTATTCGCCCATGGATCGTCCGCCGCGCGTGCCTCGACACGGTCGGCTTCCTCGACGAAGCGTTCGTGCCGACCGAGTGGGATGAAGCCGATCTGGCGTATCGCATCCGGCGGGCCGGCTGGAAGGTCGCGACCTACGGCTACGAGCGAGCCGGCGCCTACGTGCATCTGGGCAGCACCACCATTGGCGTGCTGTCGGACAACGACAAGCAGCGCGTGCTGAAGAATGGTCTGTTGTTTCACCAGCGCTGGGACGAGGACATTCGCCGGAGCGCGGCGCGGAGGCGCAAGACCTGGTGGCGGCGCACGACCGCAAGCGGATGGGTGGCGACCGCGGCTCAGGTCCTGAAGCGGGGGATATGAGCGAGCGCCATCCGCTGCCCACCGCGCCGTCCGCGTCGTTTCGGCGCAAGGGCCCCCTCGAAGCCGCCGGCGAATTGATCGGGCAGTCGAGCGTCGCGCCTCGCGCGCGGACCTGGTTGAAGCGCCTCTATCACGCCCTGCTGATGCTGCAGACGGGTGGCCGTGGTCTACGGAGCGCGCTGCCCCACGGCGAAGTCGTCTACGTGCATCCCGCGCACCGGTTCATGTCGTGGAATCCGGCGGAGTACGAGGCATTCCGATCCACGGTCCGGCCAGGGACGGTCGCTCTCGACGTCGGCGCCAACGTCGGCAGCTACTCGGTGCTGCTCGGACAGTGGGTCGGCGTGGGCGGACGGGTCTACGCGTTCGAGCCGGCGCCTGACGTGTTCGATGGCCTCACGCGTCATATCGCGCTCAATCACCTGCAGCACGTCGTGTGCGCGGTGGCCGCCGCCGTCGCCGATCGCGACGGCATCGCGCGCCTGACGATCTCTCCGACGGCCGGCGAGAGCCGCCTGACCGCCTTAGCAGCCCGTGGTGAACGTCTGGCTGCATTCGACGGGCGATGCATCCCCGCCGACTACGTTGCTCCTCGCTCAAATACTCCCGGTATTCTCGGTCGTCGCGCCTTGCCGGCGGGGCGCCTCGCCCGTCTCGGTGCAACGCCAGACGTTCACCACGGGCTGCTGTCCGACGCGGGCGCCGGGGAAGGCGTCGCCGTCGTGAGCATCGACCGCTTCTGCGCGCGCGAGCGGATCGAGCCCGACTTCATCAAGATCGACGTCGAGGGGTGGGAGCTCGCCGCGCTGCGCGGCGCGCGCGAGACGATCGGACGGCGGCGCCGGGACACGCTGGCCTTGTTTGTCGAGATGCACCCGTCGGTGTGGCCCCTCATCGGCGTCACGAAGGATGACGTGCTCGCGGAGCTCCACGCGCAGTCGTTGCAGATCGCGCCGCTCACGCCGGGCCAGGATCCCTGGTCGCTCGAGGGCGAGTGCGTCAGGCTGGTGCCTCGATCATGCGCATCCTGATCGCCAACGACGGCATCAGCGACGTCGGCGGGGTGCAAGCCTATCTCGAGGCGGTCATCGCGGCTCTCGAGGCGCGCGGCCATGCCCTCGCCTTCGCCTATTGTTCCGACAGCGGCACCAGCGAGGCGGGCGGCGTGTTTCGGCGGCTGCCTCGGTTTCATCTTGCGGGTTCGAATCCCGGAACCCCTCTGGACGAGGTGCGCCGGTGGTCGCCCGATGTGTGCTACTCGCACAACATGCACGACCTCGAGATCGAGTCTGGTCTCGGCGCGATCGCGCCCGTCGTCAAGTTCATGCACGGCTATTTCGGCACCTGCATCAGCGGGCTCAAGATGCACGCGTTCCCGCGTCCCGTGGCGTGCGATCGCACGTTCGGTCCCTCGTGCGCGGCGCTCTTTCTGCCGCGCCGCTGCGGCCGGCTGAGTCCGCTGGCGCTCGTCGGCGGATGGCGCTGGGCGCGGGCCCAGCGATCAGCGTTCGACGCCTACGCCGCCATGGTCGTGGCGAGCGAGCACATGCGGCGCGAGTACGTGCGCCACGGATGCGAGGCCACCCGCGTGCACGTCAACGCGCTCTTTCCGACTTGCGCCGGCGATGCGGGCGTGTCGGCGGCTCCGGGCGACCCGCACGTCGTGTTTCTTGGACGGATGACCACGCTCAAAGGCGGCGATCTGCTGATCCGTGCTGTCGACCGCGCGCGTTCGCGCCTTGGCCGCTCGATCCGCCTGACGATGATCGGCGACGGCCCGCAGCGTCCGGGCTGGGAGGCGCTCGCCGGCCGTCTCCGCGTGCCGTGCACGTTTACCGGATGGGTGAGCGGCGCCGATCGGTGGACGCTCGTGCGCGACGGGTCGCTCATCGCGTTGCCCAGCCTCTGGCCCGAACCGTTCGGGCTCGTCGGACTCGAAGCAGGTGCGCTCGGTGTTCCGGCCGTCGCCATGGACGTCGGCGGTATCTGCCAGTGGCTGACCGACGGCGTCAACGGCGTGGCCGTGGCGCCGCCGGCGACCGACATCCGCTTCGGCGACGCGCTCGCTTCGCTCCTCGGCGATCCGGCAAGGCTCTCGGCGCTTCGCGCGGGAGCGCATCGGATCGCGCGCGAGATGACGCTCGCGGCTCACGTCGATCGGCTCGAGCCGATTCTGCAGACATCTTCTAAGGCCATGATCCTGACAGAGGCTTCGTTTTTCTCGGCGGTGTGAGGCGACGCTTCGCGACCTGACATGCTGATCGGCACTCATCTCTACGCCGGCGACGCCGCGGCGATGCGGCGCCAGCAGCTGGCGGTGGACGCGCTGCCTCGGCTCGGCGGCATCGAAGCCTTGAACGTTCAGTTTGAGACGGAACCGCATGCCAAGCTGCCCGGTATCGAAACCATGCACGTGCTCACCCGGGACTCGAACGATGTCGCCGGCCAGGGCGAGCGGCGCAAGCCGCTCACGCGTGAGCTGTTCGACGCTCTCGCGTGCGTCGCCGCCACACGCGGGCATCAATACTTCGCCTACATCAATTCCGACGTCCTGGTGCTTCCAGGAGCGCTCGACGCCATCGCGCGTCGTGCCCGACAGACGTATGCGATTTCGCGCCACGACGTCGATCGGTTCGACGTCGATTCGGAACGAGACGCGCCACTCACTGCGGGCGTCGACATGTTCGTCTTTTCCGTGCCCTGGTGGCAGCGCCACTGTCGCCGTTTCCGGCCGTACGTGATTGGCGCCGCCTGCTGGGACAACGTGTACACGGCCGTCATGATGTGCCATTCCGACGGCATCATCCTCAACCGCGAGCGGCTGATCCTTCACGAGCGGCACGAGTCGCGGTGGAACGACGCGGCGCCGAGCGCAAAGTACAACGGATTCATGGCGGCGCTCGACGCGCGGTACTTCGCGCTTTGGTGCGAATACTGGGATCGGCTCGAGCAGCTCCGCGCTCGAGGCGCCCCGGTCGGCGACGAGACCAGGCTGCGCGACGAGGTGTTCGTCTGGCGTCCATCGGCCAGCGAGGCTCTGCGGCAGTCGGCGCGCGCGCTTCGCGCGCGCCTCCATTTCCGGCGGCTGCGCGCCGCCGCTCGCGGTGAGCCTGGCAGTTAGGCGCGCACGGCGCGCCTGCGTCCCTCGACGATGCTCGGGACGCCCTGGGCATTGTCGTCCCTCGACTGAGCTCGGGACGAGCCTGAGCCAAGTCGAAGGGTCGAAGGGCGAGGGAGCGGCGCGGGGCGTTGGGGTCCTCGCCCTTGGACGAGCTCAGGGCGTCGTGAGCCTGTCGAACGGCGCGAGCGACCGAGCCGAGGTGTGGGGCGGAGCCCCACGTTAGTTCGTGCGCATCCTCCTCGTCGGCGACTATCCTCGCGATCCGCGGTTGGGATCGACCAAAGTGCTGACCAAGCTCCACGAGGAATTCCGGGAGCTCGGCCACACCTGCGATCTGCTGTTGTCGGATGATATAGGCGCCGCCCCGAGACAGTTCCATCTGCATCAGGCCTTCGGTCCCGTGGCCGCCTGGCGGGCCGTGGCGCGTGCGTGCAAGGCGCGGGGACCCTACGACGTCGTCGACGTGGCGAGCGCTGAGGGGCTCTGGATTGCATCGCTCGGACGACGCTCCGTTGGCGGCGCCGCTGTCGTGTCGCGCTCGAACGGCCTCGAGCACTTGAACTACAGACGGATGCTCGACGATGCCGCGGCGGGTCTCGCCGCCAAACCGTGGACCCGCCGCTGGTTCCATCCAGCCGTGCGCCTCTCGCAGGTGTCGGCCGCCGCCCGCGCCGCCGATCGGCTCCTGCTGCCGAACGACGGCGACCGTGCGTTCGCCCTCGAGCGGAAATGGAAGCCGGCGGCCGAAATCGACGTGGTGCCGCACGGCGTCTCGGCCAGATTTCTGGACAGCTCGCCACTTCCCGACGCGCCGCGCGGCGGCGGCATCCTCTTCTGTGGCACGTGGACGCCGGTCAAGGGCGTGACGTATCTCGCCGAGGCGTTTTCGCGGCTGATTCGCTCGGGACGGACCGTGAACCTGACCGTGCTCGGCGGCGCCGTGCCCGAGGGCGAGATTCGCTCCGCGTTTCCCTCCGACGCCCGTCCATTTCTCACCGTGCGCGATCGCGTACCCGAAGACGAGGTGATGGCTTCCTACCGGAGGCACGATGTGCTCGCCTGGCCGTCGACCTACGAAGGCTTCGGGATGGTGGTCGTGGAAGCCATGAGCCAACGGCTGCCCGTCGTCGCCACGCCCGTCGGGTGCGCGGCCTCGCTGGTCGTGCCGGAGCGCACCGGGCTGCTCGTGCCGGCACGCGACCCGGCCGCTCTCGCCGCGGCTTTGGATCGCCTGTTGGCCGATCGGACTCTTGCCGCCCGATGCGCAGAGACGGCGTTCGAGCAGGTGCGCGGTATGACGTGGACCAGAACCGCCGAGCGCACCCTCGACGTCTACACGAAAGCGATCGCCGCCAGCCGCCCTGGCCGCTGAAAGCCGAGAGCGCTTTGCGCCGGCGTGTAGTGCAGGACTTTAGTCCTGCCTGACGACGAACCACCGGGACGGGACACTAGATGCTGACCGTGGGGATTGCGACACGAAACCGCCCGAAGGCGCTCGTACGCTGTCTCGCGTCGATAGCGCTCATCAACGACATGGTTACCGAGATCATCGTCGTCGACGACGCGAGCGACCCGCCTGTCGGGCCGGTGCTCGGTGAAGCGCCAAAGGCGATCGCGGACAAGATCCGCTTCATGGAGCAACCCGCTGGCAGCGGGTACATCGTCGCCCGCAACGCGATGATGCGCCTCGCCTCGACCGAATACGTTCTGCTGCTCGATGACGATGCGTACTTGATTGACGCCCGCGCCGTGCGACACGCCCTCGATGTTGCGCAGAAGAACCCGGATGTCGGCGCAGTGGCCTGCGCGCAGGCGGAAGCCGATGGCTCGCCGTGGCCGGCGGCGATGCAGCCCTCGCCCGTGGAGTACGTCTGCTACGTGGCCGCCTACATCGGCTTCGCGCACCTGCTCAGGCGGAGCGTGTTTCTCCAGCTCGGCGGCTATCAGGAGTCGTTTCATTTCTATGGGGAAGAAAAGGACTACTGCCTGCGACTTCTGAACGCCGGCTACCACGTCGTCTACCTTCCGCACGCGCGCGTGGCGCACGTGCCGGATCCGTCCGGTCGCAGCGAGTCGCGGTATCTGCGGTACGTCGTTCGGAACGATTGTTTGAGCGCGTTGTACAACGAACCGCTGCTCATGGCGCTGCTGACCGTGCCGCTGCGACTGGCGCGCTACGTCGCGATGCGGCGGCACGGCAAGGTCGACGATGCGGGCGGGCTGCGATGGATTCTTGGGGAGCTGGCCGCGGCGCTGCCCGGCATCCGGCGCGATCGACAGCCGATGCGCTGGTCGAGCATCCGCCGATGGCGGCGTCTCCGCCGTACGTGGCCCGCCTTCGTCGCTCCTCCGGCCGCCTCCCCGTGAACGACGGCACACCGGATCGATTCCATTGAATCGCGCTTGGGCTCACCGTCGGCTAAACGCGCTGAGACGCTATTTTCCCAACGCGACCTGCCGTGCGCGAAACACTCTGGAACTGGGCCGATGGTACGCCGAACGACTGCGAACGCGATGGCGTCCGGGGTCCGAGGTCTACGACGCGCAGTTCTGGGACTTTCACGACACCGGCGACTGGGACGGTTTCGCCCGTCTCGTGCTTCGGCTCTTTCCGTCTTCGTCGATCGTCGACATCGGCTGCGGGCAGGGATTGGCGCTCCGAGCGTTGTCCGCGGCCGACCCTCGCCTGACGCTGAGAGGATTCGACGATTCGCCCACGGCGATCGCTCGGACCGAGGCACACCAGCTCCTGGTCAGTCCGCTCGACATCGTGGCGCTCACCCGCAGGCAGGCACTGGCCTTTTCGAGAGAAGCCGGACCCTTTGATCTGGCTCTTTGTCTCGAAGTGGCCGAGCATCTGCCTTCCTGGCACTGCGGCAAGCTTCTCGACATCCTCACCTGCGCACCTCGATTGATCTTCTCAGCGGCGCATCCGAATCAAGGCGGAACGTTGCACGTCAACGAGCGCCCGGCGAGCTATTGGATCGCGCGGTTGGCAGAGCGCGGGTTCCGATTGTCGCCGTGTGACGACGAATTGAGGGCGGCGCTGGCGGCGCTGGCGCTGCCGCCGTGGTACAAGAAAAACGTTCACGCGTTCGAGAAAACCGACGCCACCACGTGACGCGAACCGCTGACCGACTCGACATCATCCACAGCGCCGCCGGTCGCCCGGTGCCGGCCACCAGCGTCCCGGTATGAGCGGCGGCGCAGGTCGGCCCCGGCGGCTCCTGACCATCGGTCACTCGTATTCGGTGGGCGTCAATCGGCGCCTCGCACACGAGCTGGCGGCCGCCGGGGAATGGGACGTGACGGCGGCTGCTCCCGCGCGTTTCCACGGCGACTTCGGCTGGCATGTCACCACCGCCGAACCTGGCGAGCAGTGCACGCTCGCTCGGCTGCCTGCGTATTTCACACAGCCGGTTCACTTGATGCTGTACGGCCGTCCGCTTTTCGAGCTTCTCCGTCGGCCCTGGGACCTTGTCCACTGCTGGGAGGAGCCCTACGTTGCCGCGGCCGCTGAGGTTGCGTTCGCGACGTCGGCGCGCGTGCCGCTCGTGTTTGCCACGTTCCAAAACATTGCCAAGCGCTACCCGCCTCCGTTCAACTGGATCGAGCGGCGCACATTCAAACGCGCCGACGGGTTCATCGCGTTCGGGCGAACGGTCTTCGATGTGCTGACCGATCGCGGTGTTCCGCCCAGCCGCGTGCGCACTATTCCGCCCGGGGTCGACACGATCCGGTTTGCCCCGGATCCCGAGACGCGCGCAGCCGTCCGTGCGTCGCTCGGGTGGCGCGACGAGGTGCCGGTCGTGGGGTTTCTTGGGCGGTTGGTGCCGGAAAAAGGCGTCACGCTGCTGGCCGAGACGCTGGATCGCGTCGCCTTGCCGTGGCGGGCGCTCATCATTGGGGCGGGGCCCCTCGAAGCTACCCTGCGCGCCTGGGCGCGGCGCCACGGCGCCCGCGTGGCGATCAATACCGAGGTCAGGCACCAAGACGTCCCACGCTGGTTGAACGCCATGGACGTTCTGGCCGCGCCCAGCCAGTCGACGCCGAAGTGGCGGGAGCAGTTCGGCCGCATGCTCATCGAGGCGTTCGCATGCGGCGTGCCCGTCGTGGCCTCCGACAGCGGCGAGATTCCGCACGTCGTCGGCGGCAGCGGCATCATCGTGGCGGAAGGGGACGTGGCCGCCTGGACGCGCGCGCTGCAGCAGGTCCTTGGTGACGAGGCGCTCAGGCGCGATCTGTCGGCGCGCGGCCGGCTGGCGGCGGTGTCCAGGTACGACTGGCCGGTCGTCGCGCGCCAGCACGCCGACTTCTTCCGCCGGCTCGTCGATGGGGCTCTGGCTTGAGGCGGGTGCGTGTAGCCGTCTGCGCCGACTTCCGTGAAGAAGGCTGGCCGAGCATGGATCGGGTCGCCGATCGGCTGCTCGCGACGCTCGCCTCCGATCACGCCTCGACGATCGAGGCGTCCGCCGCGTGCCCACCGTTTACACCACGCGCGATGCGGTGGCTTTCCGGTGCGGCAGCGGTCAACGTCGATCGAGGGTTGAACCGCCTGGTCGACTACCCGCGGCACGTCGCCGGACTCGCCTCCTCGTACGACGTGTTCCACGTCGTCGATCACAGTTATTCTCAGCTCGTACGCCGGCTGCCGCCTGGGCGCGCGGTCGTCACGTGCCACGATCTCGATACGTTTCGATCGGTGCTGGCTCCCGCCGAGGATCCACGGTCGCCGCTGTTCAGGGCGATGACTCGTCACATTCTCGACGGATTGCGACGGGCGGCCTACGTGACGTGCGACACCTCCGCTGTGCGCGACGAGATCCTGGCGCGGAATCTGGCGCCGGCCGATCGCGTGATTGTGACGCCCATCGGCGTCGGCGCCCAGTTCCGGCCCGACGCCGACCCGGATGCCGATCGCGGTGCGGCCGAGCTCGTGGCCGCGCCGGCGGGAGCCGTCGAAATCCTCCACGTCGGCAGCTCGGCGCCGCGCAAGCATCTCGATCGGGTCCTTCGCCTGTGCGCGGACCTCGCGCCACACGTCGATCGCGTGCGCCTGGTACGGGTGGGTGGCCCGTTCACCACGGAACAGGACCGGTTGAGGCGCGATCTCCGCCTCGACGGTCGGGTATCGGTGCTGCCGCCCATCGACGATCGCCTTCTCGCCGCCGTCTACCGGCGTGCCGCGATCGCCGTGCTGCCTTCGGATCGCGAAGGCTTCGGTCTGCCTATCGTCGAGGCGCTGGCGTGCGGCACGCCCGTGCTGGCGAGTGATCTGCCGGCGCTGCGCGAGGTCGGTGGTCCGGCCGCCGAATTCTGCGTTCCTTCTGACCGCGAGGCGTGGGCACGAGCCGCGCGACGCCTGATCCAGGAGCGATCCGATCATCGCGACCATTTCGCCACGCGCCGGGCGCGAGGCGTGGTGTGGGCGGGCCGATTCACGTGGGCGCGCTTCGCCGCCGAGCTGGCCGGCGTGTATCTCACGGTGGCGGCGGGGTCTGACCCCACTCTGACCCCACTCTGACCATGCCACGCCTGACCGTCGTCCACGCCGCCAAGTTCTATCCGCCGGTACGCGGCGGCATGGAAACCGTGATCGCCGACCTGTGCTGGGGCACGGCGGAGGAGTGGCACGTGCGTGTCGTCGCGGCCAACGACGCCCCGCGCACGATCCACGAGCGCGTGGGCGCGGTCGATGTCGTGCGCGCGGCGGCATTCGGCGCGGTGGCGTCCGTGCCGCTGTGCCCGACGTATCCAGCGCATCTCTGGCGTCTGCGCTCGGACTGCGTCGTTCTTCACGAGCCCAATCCCGTGGCCGGCGCGGCGCTGTTCCTGCGTACGCCGGCGGCACGGCTGATCGTCTGGCATCACAGCGATTTGGTGCGTCCGTTCTGGGCGCCGCACACCTATGGGCACGTGCAGCGCGCGCTCTATCGCCGGGCCGAATGCGTCATCGTCTCGAGTCCCCATCTCGCCGACCATTCACCGCTGGTGCAGCAGGCCCGCCGAGTGGTGGTCATTCCGTTCGGCGTACCGATCGATCGATTTCGTCATCTCACCGAAGGCCAACGCGCGATCCGTGACCGGCTGAAGGCCTCGGTGCCCGGCCCGCGGGTGCTGTTTGTCGGGCGCTTCGTGTACTACAAGGGCGTCGACGTGCTCATCGATGCTGCGGCGCAATCGGGCGGCACGCTGCTGCTCGTTGGCGACGGTCCGCTCGAGCCCGAGCTCAGGCAGCGCGCGATCGCGCGTGGGATCCAGGACCGCGTGCGGTTTCTGGGCCGCGTGTCGGACGAGGACCTGCCGGCGTACTACCAGGCGGCGGACGTGCTCGTGCTGCCATCGGTTGCGAAAACCGAGGCGTTTGGGGTCGTGCAGGTCGAGGCCATGGCCGCGGGCATTCCGGTGGTGAGCACGAATCTTCCGACCGGGGTGCCGTGGGTCAACCAGGATGGCGTGAGCGGCCTCGTCGTGCCGCCGGCGGATGCGGGGCGACTGGCCGCTGCGCTCGGCCGTCTGGCGGCGGACCCCGACCTTCGCGCGCGCCTCGGACGCGGCGCGGCCGCGCGGGCGGCCGATCTGTTCACGCGTGACCGGATGGTCGCGACGTTCAAAGACGTGGTCGAGCGCGCGATTCACGCGCCGGAAGCGCTGGCCGATTCGCGCGCGACGCGCGCCGAGGTCTAGACATCTTGCAACGCCGATGTCCAAGCGAATGAGGCAAGTGTTCTCACGGGCCCGTTACTCGGCGATGTAGGCGAAGCTTCGCTACCGTGACCACAAAGCGCGCGCTGGACGTTGTGCTATCGGGCCTCGGTCTGGTCCTGTCCGCACCGCTCTCGGTGGCGATCGCGCTGGCGATCAAGATCGAGGATGGCGGCCCCGTGTTCTATGCGCAAGGCCGCGTCGGCGAGGGCGGGCGTGCGTTCGACGCGCTGAAGTTCCGTTCCATGATTCCCGACGCCGAGCGCGGTGTGGGCCCCGTACAGGCTGTCGAGCGCGATCCCCGCGTCACGCGCGTTGGTACGCTGCTCCGGGCCACCGCCCTGGACGAGCTGCCGCAGCTCTGGAACATCTTTCGCGGCGATATGAGCGTTGTCGGCCCGCGAGCGCTCCGGCCAGAAGAAATCGAGGTGGACGCCAACGGCGCGCGTGTGCCGCTTCACGCCATTCCCGGCTTCCCCGAGCGGACCTCCGTGCCACCGGGCCTCACAGGCATCGCGCAGATCTACGCGCCTCGCGACGTCTCGCGCCGCCAGAAGTTCCGTTTCGATCTGCTCTACATCCGACGGCGATCGTTGCTCCTCGATCTCAGGCTCATTCTCGTGTCGTTCTGGATCACCCTCCGAGGCGCGTGGGAAGCTCGGGAGCGGAAGTTCTGAAGGGCGTCGATCCCGCGCTCCGCGAGGGGCACTACGCGACCAAGCAGATCTTCTGCAGGGATCCTCTGATCGCGTGGAGCCATCGGCGCCGCTTCGAGGTCGGCCTTCGCCTGGCCGCGCGGTTCGCCGGGCAGAGCGTTCTCGACTACGGATGCGGCGACGGAACGTTCCTCGCGCTGCTCTCGGCTGGACCGTCACCGCCTGTCGAGGCCCTCGGTGTCGAGATCGACCAGTTTCAGGTCAGCGACTGCCAGGCACGGCTGGGCGAGCGCCGGGGGCTCCGCTTCGCGCTGGTCCCGGCACTCGACGATGACGAGCACCGAGCGCGGTACGATGGCGTCGTCTGTATGGAGGTGCTCGAGCACGTCGTCGTCCTCGACGCTGTGATCGATCGGTTATGGCGGGTCCTGGCGCCAGGCGGCACGCTGCTGGTGAGCGTTCCTGTCGAAACCGGCCTGCCGCTGCTCGTCAAGCAGGCCGCGCGCCGACTGGCCGGGTGGCGCGGAATTGGCGACTATCCGGGCACGAGCCCCTACACGCTAGGCGAGTACTGGCGCAGCGTGTGGGCGGGCGAGCGGCAGCATCTGGTTCGGCCTGTGTCTGGCGCCGCCGGCGCCTCGCCGTTTCACGATCACAAGGGCTTCAACTGGATGTCGCTTCGGGCGCGTCTTCGCGGACGGTTCGTGCTCGAGAAGACCGTGGCCTCGCCGCTGCCGTGGCTTGGCCCGCATCTGGCCACGCAGGTCTGGTTCGTCCTGCGGAAGCCCGTCGAGAACCGGCAGACGGAGGCATCGTGAAATCGGGAGCGCCTCACGTGACCCGGGGCGGCGGTTTTCGCGCGCGCACCGATTTTCGAACCGGCCTGGCGAGGACCATCGAGTAGGCTGCCGCGCGCGAATGCTCGTATAATCGGCCGACCCGGCGACCGTCTGGACCTATCACACGTGAACCACGATCAAAGCGACGTCGCAATCATCGGCGGCGGTCCTGCAGGCCTCTCTGCAGGTCTCAGGATCGCACGGGCCGGCTGGCGCGTCGTGCTCTTCGAGGAGCATCCCGATATCGGCGAGCCCGTCCACTGCACCGGGGTCCTCGCGCGCGATGCCTTCGACGCGTTCGGGCTGTCGTCCCACACCGTCTTGAACGAGCTCACCACCGTTCGTTTTTATTCGCCGTCGGGCGACACCATCGAGCACTCCACGCCGGAGGTCGAGGCGGTGGTGATCGATCGGACGCTGTTCGATCGCGCGCTGGCCGATGACGCCGAGCGTGCCGGGGTGTGCATACGACACGCCCGCGTGACCTCGATCGATGTCGAGCGCGAAGGCGTGCGCCTGACGGCGGGCGACGGCCACACGTGGGCCCGCGTCGTCGTGCTCGCATGCGGCGCCAACTACGCGCTTCAGCAGCGGCTGGGCCTCGGGCTGCCGCGGATGATGCTGCAGTCGGCGCAGGCCGAGCTGCCGGCCGGGCGGATCGGTCCCGTTGAAGTGCATTTCGGCGCCTACGTGGCGCCGGGAGGCTTCGCCTGGGCCGTGCCGGTCGAGCGGCCGGATCGCACGTGTGTGCGCGTCGGCGTGATGTGCGAGGGCGACGCCAGCCGCCACTATCGCTTGATGCTCGGGTCGATTGCCAAGCGCTGGGGGGTTCGCGTCGGCGAAGGCTGCTCGCCCCGCCTGAAGATCCTGCCGCTCGCGCCGATCAAGCGGACGTACGACGACCGCGTCCTGGTGCTTGGCGACGCGGCCGGACTCGTGAAGCCGACGACCGGCGGCGGCATCTACTACAGTCTCTTGAGCGGGGAGCTCGCCGCCGAAACGCTCGTGAAGGCGCTTGCCACCGACCAGGTGCATCGAGATGCGCTCGCGGCCTATGAGACCGCGTGGCGCGGGCGGCTCGGGTCGGAACTACGCTGGCAGCTGATTCTGCGTAGAATCGCGCGCCGCCTCTCGGACGGCGACATCGATCGGCTGTTCGAGCTGGCACGGACAGACGGCATCATGCCAATCGTACGCCGGACCGCCACCTTCAATCGCCACCGCGAGTTCATCGTCGCCCTGCTGAAGCATCCCCCCGCCCGCCGCGTGCTGTTCAGGGCCGCCCTGGCTTAGCAGCATCTGCTACTTCCAGCCGCGCAAGATCTTCCAGGTACCGTACAGCGCGCGATGCACGTAGAGCGCCGGCAGGAGGGCGACGCTTCGTCTGCCGGCGCCGACGCCGTAGGCCGCAAGCATGTAGCGGGAGTTGGGGAGCAGCACTTCGCGGGCAAGCTGGGCGCGATCGCGCCAGCGCGGCAAGGCGCGCATCGAGCTCAGAAGCTCGTGGTGCCACCGTCGATCGCGCGGCAGGTACTCGGCCGATCGTTCGAGCCAGGGCGGCGTCGAGAGTGCGTGGAGCACGCGCTCGGGGATGACCGTCTGGAACCGCCACCGTGCAAGGTCGAGCTGATGACGGCAGACAGCGGCGACGCGTTTGTCGAGCGCGAGGGCGGTGAAGCGTTCGAGCTCGCTGGAGGAGAGCTGCGAGGCGAGCAGGTGGACGTCGTACAGCCAGATGAGGCGCTCCTCGTTCCGGTGGTGCATGGCGGGGTGCACGCATGCCAGGAGCAGAGCGTGCACGAGACCCGCTGCCCTGGCCTCCGGTGCCACGGCCGGCAGATGGACGCTCTCTCTCGTCACGGTCTCGTAGTCGAGCATGTCCGCGAAGAGAGCCTGCGTGCTGATCTTCCAGTGGATGTCGAAGGCGTGGTCCACCCCGAAGTTGTCGGTCTTCGCCATCTCGAACTGGCAGAAGAGCAGCTCGCCGTCGCAATACGGAGTGGCGGCGTACCCCAGTCCCCTCATCACGCGCCTGACCGCCTCCACATCCTCGCGGCGAACCAGCAGGTCGGTGTCGCTGCGTGGCCTTGCGGAGGGCGTCTCGTACACGCTGTAGGCGAGCGCCGCGCCTTTGAACAGGATCGGGTAGATGCGATCGCGCGCAAGGGTTCCCAGGACGGTCGCGATTTCTCGGCGGCGCAGCTCCTCCCGCACTGCGTCGTGTCGAGCGGTCCTGGCGATGGCGTCCCGCGCCGTCGAGGGCCAATCGTGGCACGTCCGGCTGGAGTCAAGCGTCCGGTAGACGAGCGCCGTGAGGTCCTCCTGCTCGCACGCCAGCACCAGATCGTCGGCAGTGTTCGCCAGCTTGCGCCAGGGGACTTCCTCACCCCGGAGGAGCGCCGCCAGCGCGCCAGTCTGACGCGCCGATGACCCTGCCGTCGTCACGACCGCCCTATCGCCGACAGTACTGCGTACTGCGGCAAATCCCGATCGTTGCCCACCACGACGACACCGTCGCACTCGACCCAGGCGTGGGCCACAAGCGAGGCTGCCTGGGAACCCGGGGTGCGAACGCCCAGCCGCATCTCGGAGGGAAGCCCCCGACGCCTGAGCATGGCGTGCACGGCCAACGCCTCGACGAGACAGGTTCGGAATGCCGGGAACTGTCGTGCGACGGCACTCATGGCCCACACAACGCGAGCGATCGCATCGGGCGTAGCTCGTTCTCGTCGATGGTGACGCGTGCGGGTCGAGGCTGCCCACCGCTCCAACGACGCGCACAGTGTCGGATACCGGAGGCACCGTACGCCAAGCCACGCGCACGTCAGCAGGCCGGCGGCTTCCAGCACCAGCTTCCTGTCCGTTCGACCGAGCGCTCGGAATCGGGCAGTGCGCGCGATCACGCGTCCTCACGCACTTTGATCAGACCTTTGGCGGCGAGCTCGCCGACGAGCACGCGAACGTCTCGTTCGCACCGGGTCGGCTCGACGTCGTAATCGGCGACGAGCGCGTCGCGAAGACCGACAATGGAGATGGGTTGCTGGAGCAGATGCCAGATGCGGGCCCCAACGTCCTCGAGGCCGTAGTAGACGCCGTCTCGCAGGTTGAGGACCACGACTTCCTCGGCGAAGTGCGTGGCCAGGACCTCACCGTCGGCTTCGAGCATCGCCGAGTCGGGAATGGAGCGTCGAGTCATGCCCTATAGCGGGGGAGTCGGCCTTGTCGGCCCTGTCAGCTTTGCCGCTGGCGACCTCGAAAGTATACTCCCACTCCCATGAGCGGACTCGTCGGCGTCTGGAACCTGGACGGCCGGCCGCTGGATCGAGCGGTGTTGATCGGCATGAGCGACACGCTCCGTCACCGTGGCCCGGACGGCGAAGGCCGATACGTCGATGGCTCGCTGGGATTCTCGCATCAGCGCTGCCGGGTCACACCGGAGGAGGACGGCGAAGTTCAACCCCTGCAGGGCAACGGCGGCGTCCACCTGATGATGGATGGGCGGCTCGACAACCGCGACGAGCTCATGCCGGCGATCGGGGTGCCGCCCGGGACGAGCGACGCCGCCCTCGCGCTCGCGGCCTACGAAACGTGGGGTGAGGGATTTGCCGAGCATCTCAACGGCGATTTCGCGATCGCCCTGTTCGACGAGCGGAGGCAGCATCTGCTGCTGGTCCGCGACTCGATCGGCCTTCGGCCGCTGTACTACTCCAGAACCGATCGAGTATTTGTATTCGCGTCCGAGATCAAGGCCCTCCTGGCCCATCCGCAGGTGCCAGCGCGTCCCGACCTGGAGGGCATCGCCGACTATCTGCTCGTCAGCTCGCGGCCCATCGATCGGCAGGAGATCACCTGCTTCGAACACGTCGCCGCACTCGTCCCGGCCCACCTCTGTGTGACGACGAGGGAGCGGACCGTGACGAGACGCTATTGGGACTTCGACACCGGGCGCACGCTCACGCTTCGCACCCTCGGCGACTATCAGGAGGCGTTTCGCGAAGTGTTTGCGCGCGCCGTTCGGCGGCGCATTCGCGCGGCTGGTCCGGTGGCCGTCTCGTTGAGCGGCGGGCTCGATTCGTCTTCGATTGCGTGTCAGGCCGACGCCATCAGGCGCGCGCGGCCGGCGATCTGCGGCGCGCTCATCGGCATCTCATGGGTCGGCCCCGCCGGCACGCCAATCGACGAAGGCCGCTACGTGGACGCCATCGAGGCCAGGTACGGCCTGCCGATCGAGCGAATCGCTGTGGAGCCGTTCGTCGGCCTCGTGCAGGGCGCAGAGGAGCAGATCCGCGCCGCTGAAGCGCCGTTCATCGACTACATGTGGGGACTCAGCCGGGAGCTGCACCGCGTCGCGGCGTCCCGCGGCGCGCGGGTGCTGCTGACGGGTCACTGGGGCGACCAGGTACTGTTTTCACCTGCGTACCTCGTCGATCTGTTTCACCGGGGCGCCTGGCGCACCGTCTATCGGCATGCGCGCGAACACGCGCGGTGGCTCGGCGAGGTCGAAGCCGGTGTGCTCCTGCGCCGCCTGCTCGTGGACCTGGCCCGGTACCACGTGCCGGCCTCGCTCGTGCCTCCCTTGAAATGGATCAGACGCCGGCTACTCGGCGTCGAACGCCCGAGGCCGTGGTTCTCGGACCGTTTTCTCCGGCGAGCGCTTCGGTTCGCCGGCCGTCCCGCCACGATCGGTCACGGGTTCCATTCGGCGCACGCCCGGGCCGTGTACCTGGAGGCCCGCTCCAAGTACCATGTGCACTGCATTGAGTGGCACAATAAGAGCGCCGCGCTGTTCGGTCAGGATGTGGCCTTTCCGTTTCTGGATCGGGAGCTGCTGGCCTTCCTGATGGCGATTCCCGGGGAGATGCACGCGTGGGGCGGCGCGCCGCGCGCGCTCGCGCGCGAGGCCATGCGGGGTGTGCTGCCCGAACTGGTGTACGCCCGGCAGGGAAAGGCGGATTTCAGCGATTTCATCAACCTCGGCGTTGGCCGGGATGCCGCCTGCATCGCGCGCGCGCTGACCGCCGACTCGCTTGGCGTGAAGCTCGGGTACTTCGACGCCGGGCGGCTCGGCCCGGCCGTCGCGCAGTTGTCCGCCGACCTGACGCCGGTCGACTGTACGGGCGCGTGGGACCTTGCCGACGCGTTTGGTCTCGAGCTGTGGTTGCGTCTGTTCGCAAGCGGTGGGGAGGCCAGGGAAGCGGCAACGAGACCGACTGGAGGAGAACACTGGTGGCGCAGAAAAAAGCAGCGCAGCGGGCCGGTACGAGGCGTCCCTATCGAAAGCCCAAGCTCGTGCGATACGGGGACCTCAAGACGCTGACGATGACGAAGGGTGGCAACAGGGCTGATGGTGGCAGTCCCAAGACGAGGACGACGGCCGCGCCGTAAAAGGATCGCGGCCTCCACCACCAGCTATCGCGTGTACGGCCTCTCCCTGGCCAGTACCCTCTCGCTCTCCTGCCGGCGCGCCGGGCCGACGACCCGGCCCGACGTCCGGATCATGCACGCGCCTGCGGATCGATTTGCGATCGCGCGCCGCGAGGCCGCCGCCGATCGGCGCCAGCCAGGCTGGTTTTGCGCTCGCCGGCTGGCCGGCGGCGGCGTCTACCTGCGTTGGCGCGGACTGTTCGAGTTCCTGGTTTCCCCTGAGGGCCGTCGCATCCTCTACCGCCGCCTGGAGCACGCCACCGCGGGCTCGTTCGACGTCTACCTGATCGGCCAGGTCCTGTCTTGCTCGCTCGTCGCCCTGGGCGTCGAGCCCCTGCACGGCACCGCCAGCGTGATTGACGGCGAGGCTGTTGTGTTCCTGGGCGACTGCGGCGCTGGGAAATCCACGCTTGGCGCCGCGCTCCTCTCCCGAGGATTCCCCGTCCTCACCGATGATGTCGTGGCCTTGAAACGACGGCTCGGGCGATGGCTCGTGCAGCCCGGAGTTCCCCGGATCAAGTTGTTTCCGTCGGTGGCCTCCAAGCTCCTGGGATCGCGCGCGGAAGGCGTTCCGATGCATCACCAGACGCCGAAGCTCGTCTTGCCGCTCGGCACAGGTCAGGCCCTGGGTCGCCCCGTTCCACTCAGGGCGATCTATGTGCTGTCGAGGCCCGTCGGAGACGCTCGCTCTTGTCGAGCGCGTGTCGAACCTCTGCTCGGCCGGGAAGCGTTTCTCGGCGTGATCCGAGGGCTCTTCAATCTGATTGCGCTCGATCGGGAGCGCTCCGCGAACCAGTTCGCCCTTGCTGCGCGTCTGGTGAACGACGTGGCCGTTCGTCGCTTGATCTACCCTCGCAGGCTTTCGGCGTTGTCTGACGTGTGCGATACGCTGCTCGCGGACTTCGAAGGGCGTCCGAGCCTGCCAGTCAGGGAACGGCCACTAGGAAGCGAAGCGGCGGATCGCCGGGATCGTCGCGGATGCCCCTGAGTCCAGCGGCCGCGCATTCCGCGGCCACCTCGTCGGGGCGGAACGCGTGCTCGTACCGGAGGACACGACGGCCGAGATGATCGCGCGAAAAGCAGTCGCCGCGTTCAGGTCGCCAGTCCGCACCGCTCAGGCGCGCGCTGATGTCCGTCAACCGCACGGACAGCGCCGATGGCCTCGCGAACGCGGTGTACGCGATGACGACATGGCCGCCGTTCGACAGGCGGGATTTCATGCGAGCGAGCATGCCGACGCGCGAGGCCGACGGCCGCAGGAACGAATAGCAGCCGTTGGAGAACACGATCGCGTCGTACTGGTCGTGTAGCTCGATGTCTTCGGCCCGCTCCAGAGCCACGCTCGCCGTGAGTCCGCGACGCGCGAGGTTCTGGCGCGCAATCTCGACCAGCTCTGCCGCCTGGTCGATGCCCGTGACCTCGAAACCCAACTCGCAAAGACCGATCAGATCGCGTCCGGTGCCGCATCCGACCAGGAGCACGCGATCGGCTGGATGAAGCACCTCGAGGTAGAGACGCCGCTCGGACGGTGTGAGGCCGATCTCGGCGTCGCCGGCGGCCGACACGCCGAAGTTCACCCACCGAAGGGCGCTGGCGGCCTGAAGCTCGTTCTGACGGAGAAAACCCGCGGCGAGATACAGACAGCCGTTCGCGGCGCGCGCGAGCGCGTCGGCGCTGTGCCAGAGCAGAGCGTACCCAAGCGCTCGGGCCGACCCAGCAGGCGAGAACGGCTTCGCGCTCGACGACACCGAGCGATTCTGACAGACGGTCTACAGCCGCGCAAACGAGCTCACGTGGGGCTCCGCCCCACACCCCGGCTCGGTCGCTTGCGGGGACCCCTACGCCCCGCGCCGCTCCCTCGCAGGCGCGCCGTGCGCGCCTAACTGTTAAAACCCAAGACTTGCTTCATTCGTAGGGACAGGGGCTTTAGAAGATGTCTGGTGCTGGATCGTCGTGGAGCGCGGCCGCCGCGACGATCGCGAACAGTACCGCGCTGGCCGGCATCCGGAGGCCCGTGTCCCAGAGGCTTTGCGCCGCGACGGCCGCCAACCCGCTCGCCGCTCCGACCCGTACCCAGAACATCGGCGTGCGATCCGATCCAAGCCGCGCTCGCACACCCCACCAGCCCACAACGATCGCAATCGCGGCCGGCGCCGCGAGCAGCCACCCGCCTTCGACCAGCACCTGCAGGTACTCATTGTGCGCGTGATTGAAGAAGATCAGCCGTGTACTCTGCTGGTAGACCAGCATGCCGCGCTCGAACGCCCCGACACCGATGCCCGTGAGCGGGAAGTCGCGCGCCATCGGCCACGTCTCGCGCCACACGGCGAGGCGCCCCCCGAGATTTGACGGCAGGGTGTCGCTGATCCGCTGCGCGAGCGCGTCGAGATTCACGTACATCGTGGCGACCGCCACGGCGAGGCCGACGGCGGCCAGGCTCCAGCCGAGGCGACGGCCCGACACGCGCCGGCGCGCCAGAAGGGCGAACACGCAGACGGCCACGGCGGCGCCGAACAGGCCCGACCGCGACAGCGACGCCAGAAGCGCGGCAATCATCAGACAGGCCGACATGCCGAGCCAGAGCGCCCGCGAATCGACGAACGTCTCGATGTTGCGGCGACCGCCCGGCCGCGCCACCCGAGACGACCACCGTGCCATGAGGTACCCAACGACGAGCGGACACGCGAGCATCAGCCACGTGGCGATGTCGTTTCGGTTGACGAACGGGCCGAGCGGAGTCGGATGGGATGCCCTGGTCATCGGCGTCCAGAAGCCGTAGATCAGCCCGGGCGTCGCCGCCCGCTGGACGAACATGACGGCGGCCAAGGCGAGCCCGAACCAGGCCGTCCACCGCGCCACCACGCGGAGTCCCGCGCCGCGCGCAAACACAGAGCGCGCGCTCCAGAAGATCAATGCCATGGCCGTCCCACTCGCCAGCGCCCAGAGCGTCGACGCCGCGTCGAGCGACAGCGGACGGGTGGATGCGCCGGCATCGAAGAGGAGCTGGCGTTCGACCTCCGCCGCGGCGGGGGAGATGGCTGCGCGCACGGCGAGCGGCAGCGGAATCAGCTGCGCACCCGTGACCAGCAGGCACGCCACGATCGACGCGTCGACCAGGCGATGTGGCGGGCGAAAGAGTGACGGACGAACGAAGGCGGCCAGAATCGCGGCGCCGGCCATGAGGGGGACAACGGTCCAGCGATAGGCGCCGGCAAAGGCAAAGAGCGCCCAGCCGGCCAGGGCGACCAGCGCAACCGCGTGGCCGGAGCGGCCACTAGCCGACCCGCGCGTAGTAGCTCTTGTACTGGTGTCCGTAGTAGCGCGAATAGTAGTACTTGTTCCGCGCGAAGTCGACCTTGTTGAGGACGACACCGACCATCTTCGGATGGCTGGCCAGGATCGTTTCGAGCGCGCGCTCGGCCAGCCGCCGTCTCGTCATTTCGGCGCCGATCACGAAGGTCACGCCGGCCACCATCGGCGCGAGGATCACGGCGTCGGTCACGGCCAGTACCGGCGGCGTGTCGATCACGATCCAGTCGAACGGCCCGTGCCGCAGGTTCGTGATGAGCGTCTTCATGCGCTCCGACGACAAGAGCTCCGAGGGGTTGGCCGGCGTTCGTCCGGCTGTGATGGCCAGCAGATTCGGGTCGACGGTCCGCTGGATGACGTCGCGCACGCGGGCCTGACCGGTCAGAATCTGCGACAACCCGCGGTCGTTCGTCAGACGCAGCGACCGGTGGAGGCCCGGCCGGCGCATGTCGGCGTCGATCAGCAGCACGCGAGCGCCGCCGTACGCGAGGGCCATCGCGATGTTGGCCGCCGTCGTGGTCTTGCCCTCGAGCGGCTGCGCGCTCGTGACGATCATCGTCTTGGCGCCTTCGCCCGGATAACGGGAGGCAATCGAGGTCCGCAAGCTGCGGAATGCCTCGCTGAAATCGTGCGGCGCGTGCGACGAGGCGAGCACCGGGTGCTTGTCCCCTCGAACCGACGGGATCAGGCCGAGGAACGTCATTTTCAGCATTCGCGTGACGTCTTCCGGTGTCTTGATCGTGTCGTTCATGTAGTCGAGACCGTAGGCCACCGAGATGGCCGCCACGAGCCCGACGGCAAACGACAGCAGCCACGTGCGGCGCCCGGTCGGCGTCAGCGGGCCCGCCGGCACTTCGGCGCGCTCGACGACGCGGACGTTGTTGGCGCGGCTGTTGCTCGATACCCGAAGCTCGTTTTCGCGCTGGAGCAGGGACTCGTAGACCGTCCGGTTGCTTCGGGCCTCGCGTTCGAGGACGTTGTAGCTGACGCTCTTGCGGCCCAGATCCTGGACGTCCTTCTTCGCTTCCTCGAGGTTCGCGGCGAACGTGCGCTCCTCGAGCACCGCGCGCTCGTACTCGTTCCTGACCGTCTGCAGCGCCTTGGCGGTTTCCAGGTCGAGCTGGCGCTGTTCGTCGCCCAGCCGCGCGTTGACGTTGATGATGTCCGGATGTTTCTCGCCGTACCGCTCCGACAGCTGCGCCTTCTGCCGCTGCAGCTCGGAGAGCTGTGCTTTGTGCAGCTGCACCTGGGCGTTCTGCGCGATGGCCGGAATCGAATCGACCGGCGTTGTGCCCAGCGACTTGATCTGATTGTTGACCGATTCCTTTTCTATCCGCGTCGTGCGGGCCCGCAGCACCGCATCGTTCAGCGCGTTCAACCGCGACAAGACGATGTTGTTCTTCTCGTCGAGCGACATCGCGTTCTCGCGGTCGCGATATTCGGCCAAATCGCGTTCGCTCTGCTCGACTTTCGATTGCTGGGTCGCCACTTCCTTCTCGAGCCAGTCGAGCATGCTCTGCGTGCCCTGCATCTTCACTTCGAGATTGGACGCGACGTACTCGTCGGCGAGCGCGTTGGCCGCCGTCGCCGCGAACTGGGGGTCGGCCGAGGTGAAGTAGACGTCGACCAGCTTGCTCTCCGCGACCGGCACGACCTGGACGCGGCCGAGGAACCTGCTCACGAGCGCCGATTCGTCGGCGGTTTCGTCGGGTTTCGGCACTTCCGCGATCGGCGTTGGCGTGCGCGCGAGGAACCGGAGCAGCCGGTCGCCGGCGTCTCGCGCCTTCGTGACCGGCGTCTCGGCCGGCTTGGCCGTGCCGTTGAACTCGGCCACGTTCTGCAAGTCGATCCGCTTGACCACGCGCCGCGCGAGATCGCGGCCGCGGAGAATCCGGTACTGCGTGTTGTAGTAGGGAATCGGATCCTGGTAGTAGTCGGCCGCCGCGATCCCGGGCATGGCGGTCGAGCGCTCGTCTTCGATGAGCACCTGCGCCTTGGCCTGGAACACCTGCTCTCCCGAGTACCCCTGAATCATCAGGGCGAGCGCGGTGAGGAGGAAGACCGACAGCGCGATCCGCTTGTAGCGGTAGACCACCGCCAGCCGATCGAGGATGTGCACGTCCTTGTCGACGGCGTAGGTGAGCGGCTGGGGCGCTCGGGGCGCTCCCGAAGAGGTCGGTGCGCTCGCAGGCGTCGGGTGGGCGGGTGACGACTCGCTCATCAGCCGCAACCGAAACTACCGGGCGCTCGCATCGACACCCGTCACGCTCGTCGACAGGACACCGGAGGCTGCCGCGGCCGATGTGACGGCTGCGGCTTGCTGCGCGGTATGAGCGAGTAATCCGCCGAGTGCGGGAATCCTGAGCGGCAGCTTGACCACGGCCAACAGCACTTCGCCCGCGCCAATGCTCAGCAGCTGGCTCGCCGCCAGCACCGCGCGATCCTCGGCGACAAGCTCCACCACATAGGTACCGGGGTCGAGCGAGCGGAACGAAAACATGCCGGCTTTGTCGGTGACCTGCGACTCCACGATGCCGCCGAAGCGAGCGTCACGCAAGCGCACCCTGTTGTCGGGCAGCGCGTTGTTGGTAAAGTCGAGCGCGTTGCCGTGGATAGTCGTGAACGCCGACTCGCGAGTGCCCGGAAGCACGCGCGGGACCCGTGCCGGCGTGAGGCGAGTCGTCGCAAGCGGCGACGACTCCGGCGTTTGGCCGGTCGCGACGATCGCTGACATCGACGCGGCCAGCAGGCTGATTCCAACCGCCTGGAGACGGTGCATACTAAGCCCCACGGCCATGATTATCGGCCGATCTGAACGCCAGGACGAGAAAAATATTATGACTCTTTAGGACACAGTAGTCAAATTCGACCGAAGGCAAATATGGCGGCCAAGAACTTGACCACTACACGGAGGCGATATGGGTGAACGAGTCGAATTCAAGAGCAACGGCGACTTGGTTTCTGGCTACCTGGCGAGGCCGGCCACGCCGGGACCCGGCCTGATCGTCATACAGGAGTGGTGGGGCCTCGTGCCCCATATCGAACGGCTGAGCGACCGGTTCGCCGATGCGGGTTTCGTGGCGCTGGCGCCGGATCTCTATCGCGGAAAGAGCGCAACGTCCCCCGATGAAGCGGGCAAGTTGATGATGAGCTTGCGGATAGACGAGGCGGCTCGCGACCTGGCTGGCGCGGTCGCGCATCTCCGATCGCTCCCCACCGTGATCGGCGGGAAAGTGGGAACGATCGGCTTCTGCATGGGCGGCGCTCTATCGTTGTACGCGGCATGCGCCAACCGGTCTGTGGGCGCGTGCGCGGTGTTTTATGGCGGCCATCCAAATGTGAAGCCCGATCTCGCGTCGCTCGAGGCGCCAGTGCTTGGCATCTATGCCGGCAAGGATTCGTTCGTGTCCCCGGTGATCGTGGCCGAGCTCGATCGCCAGCTGACCGCGCTCGGCAAGCGCCATGAGTTTCACACCTACGCCCACGCGCAGCACGCCTTCTTCAACGACACGCGGCCAGAGGTGCACGACGCGGCCTCGGCGGCAGACGCCTGGGCCAAGACGCTGGCGTTCTTCCGCCGCGAGCTGAAGGCCGAGTAACGAAGCTCGCGCCTCAAACCGACGAGGAAACGAAGCCTCTGGGTCGGTGAAAGTCACGATCATGGCTTTAGACGAGCTTTAGACGATGTTTAAAGGAGCCAGGCTCTGGCGAGCGGCCTCGATCACGGTGATCGCGCTTGCGGTCGCCGCCGCACTCGCGCCGCTGCCCTCCGCGGCGGTCGAGCGGTACTATTCGAGCGCGCTCTTCCCGCTGGTGCAGCGCGCCGTGACGGGCCTCTCGAACCGTACGTCGATTGCGCTGGTCGACGTGTTCCTCCTCGCCGGCGCGGCGTGGTTCGCATGGCAGACCGCCCGAGCGATCGTCATGGCCAGAACAACCGGCTTGCGAGTGCCAGGCATCAACTGGCTGGTCCGAGTGACACTGGCGTTGGCGGTCTTGTCCCTGGCCTTCTTCGCGACGTGGGGTCTGAACTACCGGCGGCTTCCGCTGATCGAAAAGGTCCGCTTCGATCCGGCCGGAGTGTCGCCCCAAGCCGCCCACGCGTTGGCGATCAGCGCCGTCGAAAGGATCAACGCACTCTTTCCGAGTGCTCACGCAGGCGATGTGATGGCCCAACCCGTCGATCCTTCTCTGGCGCGGGCGTTCGCCGATGCGCAGCGCGCGCTCGGGGTGGCAAGACCGGCGCGTCCGGGTCGGCCGAAGCAGTCGATACTCGATTCGTACTTCAAGGCCGCCGGCGTGGCGGGCATGACCGATCCCTACTTCCTCGAGACGCTCGTCGTCAGCGACCTCGTGCCCTTCGAGCGATCTCACGTCATCGCGCACGAATGGAGCCACTTGGCCGGATTCGCCGACGAAGGAGAGGCCAACTTCGTCGGCTGGCTGACGTGTACGAAAGGATCGGTGGCCGCACAATACAGCGGCTGGATGTTCCTTTACCAGGAGGTCGTCGCTGGGTTGAGGGACGCTGATCGACAGGAAGTGAGCGCCCGCCTCGATGCGGGTCCGCGCGCGGACCTGCGCGCGGCGTTCGAGCGCGCGCGCCGCAACATCCGTCCGATCGTGGCCGACGCCGGCTGGCACGTGTACGATCGGTATCTGAAAGCGAACCGCGTCGAGGCCGGACGCGGCAGCTACCGCGAGGTCGTGCGGCTCGTGCTCGGCGTTCGCCTCGATCCGACGTCGTAGAGCGGCGTCGCAGCGCGGAGCGGCACGTCGCGGGCGTCTCCTTGGTGCCACACGCGCTCGAGAAACAATCCAGACGCCGGTGCGGTGAGACGCGCCGGTGCGCCAGACGACTCGAGGAGAAAGCCCGCCGCCGCCGACGGTGCCAGCCCGCCGCGTCCAATTTCCACGAGGACCCCCACCACTCGCCGCACCATCTTCCACAGGAAGTGCGAGCCCTCGATGCCGACGAGCACCAGATCGCCGGCCTCGACCACGTCGAGACGCTCGACCAGCACGAGCGTCGACTTTCGGTCCGGTGTACGCGCTCCTTCGGTCCCGCCAGCCCTGCGCGCCACGCTTGGTGCCCCGCCTGCCCGTTCGTCGTCGTCCATCGCCGCAAACGACTGAAAATCCTTCATGCCGACAAACGCCGCGGCGGCCTCGCGCATCCGGGTCAGATCGAGCGGTTCGCGCACCCACCAGACAAACGGCTTGGCGAAGGCCGTCCGGCGTCTGGCGATCTGATAGACGTATCGCCGTGCCACCGCGTCGTGCCTGGCGTGAAATCTGTGGGGCACCACCGCTGCCCGAAGCACATTGATGTCGGACGGCAATTCGTCGTTGAGACGTGGGACGAGCGCCTCGGCGGTGAGACTCGTGCTGACGTCGAGGTGCGCCACCTGGGCCAGCGCGTGCACGCCCGCATCGGTGCGACCCGATCCGTACAGCTCGAAGTCGCCGCGTCCTGTCACCGCGCGGACCGCGCGATCGATCTCGCCCTGGACCGTGCGCGCATTTTTCTGAATCTGCCAGCCGCTGTAGCGCGTGCCGGCGTACTCGATCGTCAGCTTGAAGCGAGGCACGGCACATATTACGAGCGCAAAGGGCAGAGGGGCAAAGGGCAGAGGGGCAAGGGGCAAAGGGCAGAAGGGCAAAGGGCAGAGGACGGGTCCTAAGGCTGCGGCGTCTGATATAGTCGCTGCCGCGTCGACGAGTGCGACCGCCCGCTGCCGCGGGAACGACTAACGACCAACGACGAGCGTCTCGCGACCAGCGACCAGCGACTAGCGACTAACGACTAGCGACTAACGACTCTTATGGCCAAGCCATCCGGCTCCCGCGTGGCACTGCTTGGGTTCGGCACTGTCGGCCAGGCGGTCGCGCGCATTCTGTGCAGCGGCGAAGTGCCACAGGTACAGCTGACGCACATCTTCAACCGCAACGTCGACGCCAAGCGCGTCGACTGGGTGCCCGCGTCGGTCCGCTGGACCGACGTGGTGGAAGACATTCTTGCGTCGGACGCCGACATCGTCGTCGAGCTCGTCGGCGGACTTCATCCGGCGTACGAATGGGTGCGGAGCGCCCTGCTCGCGGGCAAGTCGGTGGTGACCGCCAACAAGCAGCTGATGGCGCACTACGGCACGGAGCTCCTCGACCTGGCGCGCGCGCAGGGACGCGAGGTGCGGTTCGAGGCGTCGGTGGCCGGCGGCATTCCGGTGCTGCGCGCCCTGCAGGAGGGCCTGGCCGGGGACCGGCTGGTCGAGGTGCGCGGCATTCTGAACGGCACGTGCAACTACATCTTGAGCCGTATGCAGGCGGACGCGGTCTCGTTCGGCGACGCGCTGGCCGAGGCGCAGAAAGCGGGCTATGCCGAAGCCGATCCGACCGAAGACCTCGACGGCGCGGACGCCGCCGCCAAGCTGGCGATCATCGCCGCCGTCGGCCTGCGCCGCCCGGTGCGGGTGACCGACATCGCGACGCGGTCTATTCGTCCGATCGAGCCCGTCGATTTCGAGTACGCGCGTCAGCTGGGGTGTACGATCCGGCAGATCGCGCGCGCATCAGTCGAAGACAGCGGCGCGGTGTTTGCGGCGGTGCGTCCAGCGCTCGTGCCGCTCTCGTCGGGTTTCGGACAGAACGCGGGCAGCCAGAACCTCGTGACGGTGCGCGGGGTCTTCGGCGGCGAGACATCCTTCTCGGGGCACGGCGCCGGGGGGTCGCCCACGGCCGTGGCCGTCGTGTCCGACGTGCTGTCGGTTCGGCGTGCGGCGGGCGAGGCGGCGCCCCCGAGCGAGCCGACGCCATTTCACATCGTGAGCGGCGACTTCGTCGCGCCGCATTACGTCCGCTTCACGGTCAACGACAAGCCGGGCATCCTGGCGCAGGTGACCGCCGCCTATGCGCGCTACGGGATCAACATCGAGGGCGTGCTCCAGCTGCCGAAGTTCCGGAAGGATCGGCTGCCGTTCGTGACGACGCTCGAAGAGTGCTCCGAATCGGTCCTCGATCGCGCGCTGGCCGAGGTCGCCCAGAGCGACTTCCACGTGCAGGCCCCGCTGTCATTGCCGATTTTCGCCTGAGATGGCGTCTCCCCGTTCGACATCGCAGGCGTTTTCCGAGGTCGTCGAGGCCGAGGGCCACCTGATCGACTCGCAAATCCTCAACGTCGTGTTCGACACCGTTGTCCGGCGCCACGCGTCGTTCGAAGTCCTCGAGTTCAAGATCGGGCGAAGCAACGACGAGCCGTCGGCGATTTCGATGCGGATTTCGGCTCCTACCGAACAAGCGCTCGGCGAAGTACTCGAAGAGCTCGTCGCGCTCGGCTGCCGCCTGGCTGATCAGCACGATGCCTTGCTCAGGGACGCGGAGCGCGACGGCTGCGTGCCCGACGATTTCTACTCGACCACCAATCACCGCACGCTGGTGCGGCTCAAGGGCAAGTGGATCGACGTGCAGCACCAGCGCATGGACGCGGTCGTCGTCGTCGCCAGGGGGAAGGCACTGTGCCGCAAGCTGCGCGACGTCCGTACGGGCGACGCGGTGGTGTGCGGCGTGGCCGGCATCCGCGTGATGCCGGAGTTCCGCGACCGCGATCGGCTTGGGTTCGCCTTCATGACGAACGAGATCTCGTCCGAACGGCGGGTCGAGGTTGGCGTGTCGCGCATTGCGGCGATGATGCGCGACGTCAAGGCCGAGGGCGGGCGCATCGCAGTCGTGGCCGGACCGGTGGTCGTCCACACGGGCGGCTCGCCGTACTTTCAGGAGTTGATTCGCGAAGGCTACGTCGACGTCCTCCTCGCCGGCAACGCCCTGGCCGTGCACGACGTGGAACAGGCGCTGTTTGGGACCTCCCTGGGCGTGGATCTCGATACGGGGATGGCCATCGAGGGCGGCCATCGTCACCACATGCGCGCGATCAACACCATCTGTCGCGTGGGTGGTCTCCGGCAGGCGGTACAGCAAGGCGTGCTGCAGTCGGGCGTGATGTACGAGTGCATCCGCCACGAGGTTGAGTACGTGCTCGCGGGCTCAATCCGCGACGATGGACCGTTGCCCGACACGATCATGGATCTGCGCGCCGCGCAGGACCGCTATGCCGCTGTCCTCGACGACGTCAAGCTGGTGCTGTCGCTGTCGACCATGCTGCACGGCATCGGGGTTGGGAACATGCTCCCGTCGTGGGTGAAGATGGTGTGCGTGGACATCAACCCCGCGGTCGTCACCAAGCTGGCCGACCGCGGGTCGTCGCAAACGATCGGCATCGTGACCGATGTGGGGCTGTTCCTGCACCGTCTCGCGCACAAGCTGCGCGCCGCGTAGATTCTCAAATCCTCAAATCCTCAAATCCTCAAATCCTCAAATCCCCAAATCCTCAAATCCTCGGTCATTTCCCCTCGGGTTTCATTCCGACGAACTTGATCGTGCCCAACACTTCGGACTGCGTCGCCAGCTCGGTTGCCCCGGCCGGCGCGGTGCCCTTGTACAGCATGAATGCCAGGACGTCGGCGTTCTGCTGCCGGCTCAGGCTGCCCGGGTTGTTCTGCGGCATCGACGTGCGCATCCGGTCGAAGAGCTGGCCGAGCGTGAGCTCGTTCCAGTTCGCGGCGAACTCGCCGCCCGTCAAGCCCGGCGCCATCTCGCCGCCGGCCATGTCGGCGCCGTGGCAGCTCGAGCAGTGCTCCTGGTAGAGCGGCTCGCCGCGTTTGGCCTGGTCCTCTGAGTACACGCCGTCCCACTGCGACTTTTCCTGGGCCGCCACAGATTGATACGTAGCCGCCGCCAACCCGAGGAGCATCGCGATTGCCAGTTTGATCTTCATGTGACCTCGCCCACGTCAGGGCAAAAAATTGGACCGGCGCTTCTACAGCGCTTCTATATCTTAACAAGGATCGCCGCGGACAAAGAAAGGGCCCGCGGCGGTGCGGGCCCTCTCGACTAACGACTAACGACTAACGACTAACGACTACTGCTGTCCCTGCCCCGTCGTCGGACGAATCTCGCTCTGCGGCAGCGCGAACGCCAGGTACTCGCCCGTGTAGTTGCCGCCGCTGACCGCGACGATGATGTACTGCCGCCCGTCGATCGAATACGTCATCGGCGAACCGCTTTGCTGCGCGGGCATCAACACTTCGCCGACCTGCTCGCCGGTCTGCTTGTTGTAGGCCCGCAGCATCGCGCCGCGCGCGCGTCCGGGCGGCGCGGTGACCTGTGGATCGCCCACGACGACGAGCGTCTTGGTGACCATGAGGCCCACGCTGCCGCCCTGCCCCGTCTTCGGGATGTTCATGCTGCGAAGCAGCGGGTGGTTGCGGACCGCATCCGGTGTGTCGCCGTGCGGCACCTGGAATTTCAGCGTGCCCGTGTTGAGATCGATCGCCGAGAGCACGCCGTAGGGCGGCTTCACGATCGACAGGCCGTCGAGGCCCACAGTCAAGCCGCCTCTGCCGCCGCCTCCGCCAAACCCGCCGGCCGCCGGTGCGGCGCCGGGCGCCCCTGGCGCCCCTGGCACGCCCCGACCCCCGGGCTCCGCCCCACGACCGCCACCGCCGCCCGCGCCGCGGCCGCGCCCGAGTCCGTAGTTCGGTTCGGCCTCCCAGCGAGGCAGCCGCCTGGTCTGGTTCTCGACACGGATTTGGTCGAACTCCTCCTGGCTGAAGCTGGCCGTGGTGACCGACGAGTTGCTGGCCTGACCGTAGAAGGTGGCCGTTTCCGGATCGAACGATGCGCCCGGCCAGTTGATGCCGCCGCCCGTATTGGCGATGTTGACCGCTCCCAGGTACTTCGATCCCGGCGCCACGGGAGGCACAAAGGGCACCTGCTCCCAGCGATACTTCTTGAGGTTCTCGAGCGCCTGCGCGCGGAGCGCCGGCGTGAAGTCGATCAGATCGTCGAGGCCGACAAACGTGCGGGAGTACGGCGGCGGCTTGGAGGGAATCGGCTGCGTCGCCGCCGTCTTCTCGTTCGGGATATCCGACTGCGGGACCGGTGTTTCCGGCATCGGCCAGATCGGCTGGCCGGTGATCCGGTCGAACGTATAGAGCCAGCCCTGCTTGGTTGGGACCGACACGAGCTTGCGCGGCTTGCCGTCGATCGTGGCGTCGATGAGCAGCGCCGCCGACGACAGGTCGTGGTCCCAGAGCGGATGGTGCACGAACTGGAAGTGCCACTTGCGCTGTCCATTTCTCAGATCGACCGCGACGAGGCTCTCGGCGAAGAGGTTGTTGCCGGGCCGGTTGCCGCCGTACTCGTCGATGGTCGGGGTTTCCACCGGCAGGTACACCAGATTCGCCTCGGGATCGACGGTGATTTGCGTCCACACGCCGACGTTGCCGCTCCACTCCCAGGAGCCATTCTCCCAGGTCTCGTTGCCGACCTCGCCAGGCATCGGAATCGTGTTGAAGCGCCAGAGCTGCTTGCCGGTCTTCACGTCGAACGCGCGAACCAGGCCCTTGGAGTTCGTGCTGTAGCGGTAGCCGAGCCCCTCGAACATCGAGGACCCGACGATGATCGTGTCGTTGACCACGGTCGGTGTCGAGTGCAGGCCGATTTCGCCTCGCTCGAGATCGATTTGCGAGTCTTTCCCGATCACCACGCCGACCTTGAGGTCGACGACGCCGCGCGTGCCGAACGAGGCGATCGGCTGTCCCGTCCTCGCGTTGAGAGACACGAGCCGGTAGCCGGTCGTCACGTAGAAGATCCGCTCGTCGCCCCGGCCGTCCGTCCAGTAGGAGAGTCCGCGGCCCGACAACTGGCGCGGCGCCCAGCGCGTGGCGCGCTCGCCTTCGTCCTGGCTGTGCATCCACTTCATCTCGCCGGTCTTCCCGTCGAGCGCCACCACCGCCCGGCGCGTGCCGGCCGTCGTATAGATGATGCCCTTGGCCATCAGCGGCGTTCCTTCGAGTTTGGTCTCGGGGCGCGGGCCGAGGCTGTCGGTCTTGAACCGCCACGCGACTTCCAGCTTGCTGAAATTCGTCGCGTTGATCTGATCGAGCGGCGAATATTTGCTGCCTCGCAAGTCGGCCGTGTACATCGGCCACTCGCCGTTCCTGGTGCTCGGCTGACCGGTCGCCTGGCCCGAAAGCCGCGGCGAAACGACTACGGCCGCCGCCCCAAGTGCGACGAGCAACGCGAGACTGGCGAACCCTTTACGCTTCATATCTCACTCCCATCCGATCCGATCAGTGACGAGGAAAGGCTCCACGAAAAGTGCGGCGAAAGATTATCGCGCCAATGTGGGGGTGGGGGCAAGGGCAGACGGCAAAGGGCAAAGGGCAAAGGGCAAAGGGCGAAGGGCGGTCCCTCGACCCTTCCCTCAACCCTCGGCCCTGTGCTCTTTGCCCTGACAGGTCTTCTAACGACTAACGACTAACGACTAACGACTAGTCTGTGGCAGCGCATAGGCGATGTACTCGCCTGTCACGGCGCCGCCCGCGACGGCGACGATGATGAACTGACGGCCGTCGACCATGTAGGTCATCGGCGAGCCGCTTTGCGGAGCCGGCAGCAGTTGCGCGCCGACTTCCTGGCCTGTCTTCTTGTCGTAGGCCCGCAGCATCGCGCCGCGCGGACGTCCCGGTGGTGTCGTCACCTGCGGATCGCCCATGACGACGAGCGTGCGGGTCACCATCAAGCCGACGCCCGAGGTGCCGGCCTGGCCCGTCTTGGGAATGTTCATGCCGCGCAGCAGCGGGTGGTTGCGGATGTTGTCGGGCGTGTCGCCGTGCGGCACCTGCCAGACGAGCTCGCCGCGATCGAGGTTGATCGCCGAGAGCACGCCGTAGGGCGGCTTCGTGATCGGGAGACCCTCGACGCTGAGCCCGGCGTTGGCCGCGGCGACAGTAGCGGCATCGGCCACCGGGGCCGCTGGCGCCGCCGGTGCGTTCGGCTGCTCGGCCTGTCGATCCCCGGCCGTCCGGCGTCCCGCATCTGCCGCGCAGCAATCCCCCGGTCCGAAGACCTCCCGGAAGGGACGCCCGGCCATCCCCGAGACGTAGCGGATGTCGGTGAAGCCCGTGGGCGGCGCGACGAGCGAGCGTGCCGACGCTCCCGTGTTCCCGGCCTGCGCGAACACCGTATGCGTCTCCGGATCGTAGGCGGAGCCGGGCCAGTTGGTGGCCGTCGACGCGTTGATCGCCCCGAACCGCGGGCCGGCGACGGTGCCGAGCGCCGGCGGCATGAACGGCGACGGCTCGTATCGATAGCGCTTGATGACCTCGAGCGCCCGCTGGCGGAGCTGCGGCGTGAAGTCAATCAGATCGTCCGGTACCCGCATGTGCGTGCGCGCGTACGGCGGCGGCTTCGTCACGTGCGGCTGCGTCGGCGAGGTCTTCTCTCCGGGCACGTCGGACTGCGGGACCGGCCGCTCTTCAATCGGCCACACCGGCTGACCCGTGATCCGATCGAACACGTACAGCCAACCGATCTTGCTCGGCTGCGCCACGGCCTTGATGGCCTTGCCGTCCACGGTGATGTCCGCCAGCAGCGACGCGCAGCAGTTGTCGAAATTCCAGAGCGGATGGTGCACGAGCTGGTAGTGCCACTTGCGCTGGCCGGTGCGGATGTCCACGGCGACCAGGCTTTCGGCGAACAGGTTGTTGCCTGGCCGGTGGCCGCCGTAGAAGTCGGAGGTCGGCGTCTCGACGGGGAGGTACGCCAGTCCGGCGTCGGCGTCGGCGCTGATCTGCGTCCACACGCCGACGTTGCCGTTGAACGCCCACGAGTTTTCTTCCCACGTCTCGGCGCCGAACTCCCCCGGCCGCGGAATGGTGTTGAACGTCCAGAGCCTCTTGCCCGTTCGGACGTCGAACCCGCGCACGAGCCCCTTCGTGTTGTTGTGCGTCGACACGGTCGCGCCCTCGCGGAATGCCGAGCCGATAATCACGATGTCTCGCACGATCGTCGGCGTCGAGTGCACGCCGATCTCGCCCGTTTCCAGGTTGATCTGCTGGTTGTTGCCGACCTGCACGCCGTCCTTGAGATCCAGGATTCCGGCTTTGCCGAACGACTGTACCGGCTGGCCGGTCCGGGCGTTGAGCTCGACGAGCCGGAAGCCCGTCGTGACGAACACGACGCGATCGTCACCCTTGCCGTCGGTCCAGTACGACACGCCGCGGCCTGAGAGCTGCCTGGGCGCCACCGCGGCGCGGCGGCCCTCACGCAGACTGTAGACCCATTGGAGCTCGCCCGTTTTCGCGTCGAGCGCGACCACCGAGCGTCTCGTGCCGCCGGTCGTGTAGATCGTGCCCTTGACCATCAGCGGCGTGCCTTCGAGTTTGTATTCCGGAAACGGCCCGAGGCTGTCGGTCTTGAAGCGCCACGCGACCTCGAGCTGGTTGAAGTTGGATCCGTTGATCTGATCGAGCGGCATGAAGCGCGACCCGGTGTTGTCGGCCGTGTAGTGCCACCACTCGCCGTTCTTGGTGCTCGGGAACCCGGAGGGCGTCTGGCCCGACACCCGCGGCATGATCAGCATGGCCGCCCCGACGAGAAACGCCAGCAGAAGCGTACTGTGAATAGCTCTCTTCATCGTCATCGTCCTACTCCTCAATGCGTCCAGATGACCTCTTTCGACTCACGATTCTCGACCATCGACTATCGACTATCGACTCACGACTATTCTATCGACTCACGACTATGCTACTGCTGACTCGGCCGCCCTTCGTTTTGTGGCAGCGCAAACGCGATGTACTCACCCGAAAACGCGCCGCCGCTCACGGCGATGATGATGTACTGCCGGCCGTCGACCGCATAGGTCATCGGCGACCCGCTTTGCGGCGCCGGCATCCAGACTTCACCGACCTGTTGGCCCGTCTTCTTGTCGTACGCACGGAGCATCGCGCCGCGCGGCCGACCCGGCGGCGAGGTGACCTGGCCGTCGCCGAGGATTACGAGCGTCTTGGTGACCATCAAGCCGACGCTGCCGCTCTGGCCGGTTTTCCCGATGTTCATCCCGCGCAGCAACGGGTGGTTGCGAATCGCGTCGGGCGTATCGCCGTGCGGGACCTGCCAGCTCAACTCGCCTCGATCGAGGTTGATCGCCGACAGCACGCCGTACGGCGGCTTCACGATCGGCAGGCCCTGGATGTTCAGACCGCCGCCTCCGCCTGCGGCGGCAGCTGGAGGCGCGCCGCCCGCCGGAGCCGCCGCGGGCGCAGGCGCCGGTTCGGCGGCAGCTCCGCGGCCTCTGCCGCCGGCGAGCGGAGATTCGGCGGCCGTGCCAAATCCGGGGCCGAGTGCTTCGCGGAACGGCCGCCCTTCCATGCCCGACCCGTACCGGATGTCGGAGAACCCCGCCGGCATCGGCGCCAGAGACCGCGCCGAGAACCCGTTGTTGCCGGCTTGCGCATACACGGTGTGCGTTTCCGGATCGTAGGAGGCGCCGGGCCAGTTGGTGGCCGTGCCCGCGCCGATGCCGCCGAGGCGTCCGTTGACGCTGCCAAGGACCGCCGGGCCAAACGGCGATTGCTCCCAGCGATACCGCTTCAGCAACTCGAGCGCTTGGCCGCGCATCTCCGGTGTGAAGTCGATCAGGTACTCGGGCAGAAGCGAGTTGCGCGCGTACGCCGGCGGCTTGGTCGGGTGGGGCTGCGTCGGCGACGTCTTCTCTCCCGGCACGTCGGACTGCGGCACGGGCCGCTCCTCGATCGGCCACACGGGCTGGCCCGTGATGCGGTCGAAGACATAGAGCCACCCGAGCTTGCTCGGCGAGGCGACGGCCTTGATCGCCTTGCCGTTCACATTGATATCGGCCAGGAGCGGCGCCGATGAGTTGTCGAAGTTCCAGATCGGATGATGGACGAACTGGAAGTGCCATTTGCGCACGCCCGTCTTCAGGTCGACGGCCACAAGGCTCTCGGCAAAGAGGTTGTTGCCCGGCCGGTGCCCGCCGTAGAAGTCCGAGGTCGGCGTCTCGACCGGCAGGTACACCAGGCCGGCGTCTTCATCCGCGGTCATCTGCGTCCAGACGCCGGTGTTCCCGTTGTACGCCCACGAGTTCTCTTCCCACGTCTCGTTGCCGAATTCGCCGGGCCGCGGAATCGTGTTGAACTGCCAGATCCTCCGGCCCGTCCGCGCGTCGAACGCGCGCACCAGGCCCTTCGTGTTGTCGTGCGTGACGACCGTCATGCCCTCCTTCATCGACGATCCGACGATGACGGTGTCCTTGACCACCAGCGGCGTCGAGTGCACGCCGATCTCACCGGTCTCGAGATCGATCTGGCGGCCCGTGCCGACGACCGCGCCTTCCTTCAAGTCCACAATGCCGTTCCTGCCGAACGAGGCGACGGGTTGGCCGGTCTTCGCGTTCAACGCGACGAGGCGATAGCCGGTCGTGACAAACAGCACGCGGTCGTCGCCCCGGCCGTCGGTCCAGTACGCGACGCCCCGGCCCGAAAGCTGCCGTGGCGCGATCGCGGCGCGGGTGCCTTCGCGCAGGCTGTACGCCCACATGAGCTCGCCGGTCTTCGCGTCGAGCGCCACGACCGAGCGCCGTGTGCCGGCCGTCGTGTAGATCACACCCTTGATCGCGAGCGGCGTGCCTTCGAGCTTGTACTCGGGACGCGTGCCGAGGTTGTCGGTCTTGAAGCGCCACGCGACCTCGAGCTTGTTGAAATTCGCCGCGTTGATCTGATCGAGCGGCGAGTACTTGCTGCCCCGCGCGTCGGCCGTGTAGTGCGTCCAGTCGCCGGCGGCCGTGCTGGGAAAGGCAGCGCTTCCCGCCTGTCCCGCCGCACGCGGCGTGAGCCATGCGATTCCCCCGCCGAGCAGAACCAGCAAGCCGAACACTTGCCTTGTTCGCATGGACATCGGCTTTAGAAGATGTCTAGACAGTGTGCGCGCCATGCTTCACCCCGCTTTTGAGACGGTCCGGCACGCGGGGCCGGACCTCAGAACAAGAAGTTTTCCAGGGGTCACTCTACACCCGTTCCACCCGACGGCGCGCGGTTTCTGCGGCTTCGTTGGCCAACCCCGGGCCGACCGCCGGAGGGGCTCGAGGCTGGAGGCTGGAGGCCGGGGGGCTAGTCTAGAGGCTAGGGGCTAGAGGCTAGAGGCTGGGGGTTCTCGTCTCGTCGGGCCGATCCTGCTAGAGTTCTCCGGCATGAAAACGAAAATCGATGCCGACCGCTTCCGCGTTCGGCAGGGATCCCGGCTCCGCCTGACCCGGTGCCCGACCGACGTGGCGCCGGTCTACGACTCGAAAGACCATTACGGGGAATTGCTGGAGCGCCAGGTCGACCAGCTGAGCGAGCTGCAGGAGCGCCTGTACGCGGCGGATTCGTACGCGCTGCTCCTCATTTTCCAGGCCATGGACGCCGCGGGGAAGGACGGCGTCCTCAAGCACGTGATGTCGGGCATCAATCCACAAGGCTGTCAGGTGTTCAGCTTCAAGCACCCGAGCGCCACCGATCTCGATCACGACTTCCTGTGGCGCACGACGACCTGCCTGCCGGAGCGCGGGCGCATCGGCATCTTCAACCGCTCGTACTACGAGGAGGTGCTCGTCGTGCGCGTGCACCCCAATCTCGTCCGCGGTCAGCGCATTCCCGGCTTCACCACCGCGCGCGGTCCCTTCTGGAAGGATCGGTATCAGTCCATCGTGGACTTCGAGCGGCACCTCGGCCGAAACGGCACGCGCATCGTCAAGTTCTACCTGCACCTGTCAAAAAAGGAGCAGCGCAAGAGGCTTCTCGCGCGCATCGAGGACTCGGACAAGAACTGGAAGTTCAGCGTGGGCGACCTGGAGGAGCGGCGGCTCTGGCGGCAGTACATGGCCGCGTACGAGGCCTGCATGTCGGCCACCAGTACGGCCGAAGCGCCGTGGTACGCCGTGCCGGCCGACGACAAGAAGAACGCGCGGCTGATCGTGTCGCAGGCGATCATCGACGCGCTGACCTCGCTGAAGCTCACGTACCCGGAGCTCGACGCCGCCGCCCGGCGGCAGCTGAAGGAGATTGGACGGCAGCTAGCGAAGTGATTATCCAATCCCCTTACCCGATTATCCAATTATCCAATTACCCGATTCAATTGCCCATTCTCGGAGGATCGGTGTCAAATCCTCCGTACGGAGGCTTGATGGTCGCACAGCTGATCGCAGCGGTGACGCTCGTTGTCCAACCGCAGGGCCAGCCGCCCAAGTCGGCGGTGTTCGCCCCGTCCGCCTGCAGCCAGGCGCTGGCGGGTGGACCGAGCGGCGCGGTCGTCGCGTTGTGCCAGGGCGAAGAACAGGCGCGGCAGGCGGCAGTCGCAAGAGACGAGGGGGATCGACGCCGACAGCTGGACCGAGCCGCTGGGCACTACCGGAGGGCCTCGGGCCTCGCACTCCGGACCGAGCACCAGCTCGCCGCGCTCGAAGGCCTCGCCGGGATCTACGCGCCCGCGGGCTTGGACGAGTACGATCAGTACGAATCGGTCCTCCGCGAGATCATCGGTCTCAGTCCGACGGAGCTCGACCCCGTGTTTCGACTGGCCAAAGCCCAGGAGGATCGCGCGCTCATCGAGGCGGCTGAAGAAACGCTGCTCGCGGCGAGACGCCAGCATCCGGACCAGACCGACGTGTTCAGGATGCTCGCGCAGTTCTACGCGCGGCGCGCGACCGCGATGCACACGGCAGATACCGCGCAATCACGGCAGCCGTCGTCGGCTCCCGGCGGGCCCGACGAGCAAGGCGTGTACCGGGTCGGGGGCGGCTTGACCGCGCCGCCCCGCCTCGATCAGCCGATCTATCCGCCCGACGCGCAGGCCGCTGGTGTCAAAGGCACGGTCATCGCGGAAGTGGTCATCGATCCGTCAGGCGACGTGGTGGACGCGACGGTGTTGCGATCGATTCCCATGCTCGACGAAGCCGCGTTGCAGGCGGTCCGCAACTGGCACTTTCAGCCGACGATCGTCAACGGCCAGGCCGTGCCGGTCCGCATGGCGGTCACGGTCAACTTCACGCTGAAATGATCGAGCACCCCCAGCACCGAAGCACCCAAGCACCCAAATTAACGTGGGGCTCTGCCCCACACCCCGGCTCGGTCGCTTGCGGGGACCCCTACGCCCCGCGCCGCTCCCTCGCAGGCGCGCCGTGCGCGCCTAGCCCGTTATGCGGAACGAGATTGGTGCGTCACGAGCGAGGCATGTCCGCCACTTCAAATTGACATCGACCCGTGGCGGGCTTAGGCTCGGCTCGTTGTCTCCAGCGCGGAGACACGGAGTGGGAAGCTCTGGTTAAGGAGACCATCATGTTCCGTCGATGCCTCGCGTCCGCCGTCACCTGCCTGTTTGTACTTGTCACCCTGCCGACGATTGCCGGTGCGCAGACCTTCCAGGGCGGCGTGCGTGGCACCGTCAAGGACAACCAGGGGGTGATTCCTGGTGCGGCCGTCGCACTGATCAATCCAGCGACCGGAGCGATCCGCGACACGGTGACCAACGAGGTCGGAGAGTACTCGTTTCCTGCCGTCGACCCGACGCGTTACACGCTGCGTGTGCAGGTCCCGGGATTCAAGGCGTACGAAAACCCGAACGTGCAGGTCGGCACGCAGCAGTTCCTCCTCATCGACATCCAGTTGGAGGTGGGAGCGCTCGAAGAGAACATCACCGTCACGGGCGACGCGCCGCTCATCGAGACGACCAACGCGTCGCAGGGCGGCACGCTCACCAGCACGGACTTCAAGGAGCTGCCGTCGGAGGGCCGCAGCGTCTTCCTGATGGCGACGCTGCAGCCGACGGTGGTGGCGAGCGGCAACGCGCACTGGAACCGCATGCAGGATCAGTCGGGCAACTCCTCCCTGTCGATGGGCGGCGGCGCGGTGCGCTCCAACAACTTCCTGATTGACGGGTTTCCGACGACCGACATGCAGAACCGGTCGTCGGTCAACCCGAGCATGGAGGCGCTCGAAGACGCCAGGGTCCAGATCCACACCTACGACGCCGAAATGGGCCGCACCGGTGGCGGCGTGATGAACATGGCCGCGAAGGCGGGCGCCAATAGATTCGAAGGTTCGGGTTACACGGTGTTTCGTCCTCAGACCCTGCAGGATCAGTTGCTGATTCCGCGGCTCAATAACGAAACCTTCAGGCCCGAGTACTGGCGAAACGGCGGCGGCGGCATCGGCGGCCCGATTCTGCGGAACAAGACGTTCTTCTGGTTCGCCGGCGAGAAGTACATCAACCATCAGCCGCAGGCGAGCGCCTTCACGGTACCGTCGATGGCCACGCGGCGCGGCGATTTCTCGGCGCTCACCCGCAGCGGCCGGCCGTACTACATCAGGGATCCCCTGTCCGGCCTCCCATGCAACGCAACGACGGGGGGCGCGGGGTGTTTCCCAGGCAACGTGATTCCGGCCAACCGGATCAATTTCACCGGTAGCGCGATCGCGAGCTACATGCCGGAGCCCGACCGCGACGTCGACGATGGCACGCAGAACTTCAGCCGAACCGACCTCCTGCCGAGCAACGCGTACCAGTTCACGACGAAGGTCAATCACAACTTCAACAACGCGGCGTCCATGAGCGTGTTCTATCTCCGGCAGGTGACTGCCGAGAACAGCGCGAACTACAATCCGGTGAACAAGTTCGTCGGCAGCCAATTCCTGCTGGAGCGCGCCGACCACACCATCGTCGTCAACAACACCTGGGTCATGAATTCTTCCACCGTTCTCGCGCTGCGAGGTGGCTGGAACGAATTCCCCGACGGCAACAAGCTGCCGGTGCCGTTCGATGCAGCCACGTTGTGGCCGAGCAATCCTGGCTTCACGAGCCAGTTCAAGGACTCGAATCGTTTCCCCACGACGTCATACACCGGAAGCGGCAGTTACCGGGGCACGGGATGGAGCGCCCGGTCGGACAACGTCTACTATCAGTACGGGTTCAACGCCGCGCTGAGCAAGCTGATTGGCACCCACAGCATGAAGTACGGCGGCGACTACCGCATCCTGGGCGTCAGGTCGTCCAGCTTTGGCACGTCGACGGGCACGTACGCGTTTGACGGCCGCTTCACGGGCAACGCCCTGGCGGATCTGCTGCTCGGCTATCCGTCGAGCGGCAGCATCCCGATTTCCGCGGACCTCGACGGGTACATCAACTACAGCGCCGGGTTCATGCAGGACGACTGGCGCGTGAACAGCCGGCTGACGCTCAACTACGGCGTGCGGCTCGAGCACGAGACCAACCTGCGCGAGCGGGAAAACCGCATCACGACCGACTTTGCGTTGGACACGGCCAGTCCGCTGAACAGCCTGGTCAACGTCATCGATCCAATCACCGGGCAGCGGCGGCAGATCAACGGCGGTCTCGTGTACGCGGGCCAGAACGGCGCGCCCGAACAGCAGGGCGGGCCGCGCGACGTCCAAGTGTCGCCGCGCGTCGGCGGGGTGTTCAGTTTCAATGAGAAGACCGTGCTGCGCGGCGGCTGGGGCCTGTACGTCGCGCCTTGGAATTATGGGGCGGGCGGCACGACGGGCTGGTCGCAGTACGGCTACTCGGCGACGACCCAGCTTCAACAGTCGTCCGGGACCAACCCGGTCCCCATCACGTCACTGAGCGATCCCTTCCCCGGACGGTTCGTCCAGCCGACCGGCGATTCGCTGGGATTGCTCACCAACGTCGGCGCGGACACGAACATCCGGCTTCCCAACAAGGGGACGCCGAAGGTGCAGCAATACTCGGTCGATCTCCAGCGTGAGTTTGGTGGCGGCCTGATGCTAGGAATTGGATATACCGGATTGACTGGGACGGACCAGGACTGGCAGGCCGACATCAACATCAACCAGCTCGATCCGAAATATCAGAGCCAGCCGGACGGCTACACGCGGGCGCAGGTCCCGAACCCGTTCTTCGGCATCCCCCAGGCCGGCCAGTTCGCGAGTCGAGCCACCATCGAGCGCGGCCAGCTCCTGCGGCCCTTCCCGCAGTTCGGCAATGTGATGTGGGCGGATGCCACCGGCGCCCGCTCGCAGTATCACGCCCTGATCTTTCAGGGGCGGAAGCGAACAGACAACCTGTGGGGCGTGAACTTCAGCTACACCTACAGTCGGCTGATGGACAATCAGGTCGGCCAGGGCAACTACTATTCGAGCGCCCCGGGCGTCCAGAACAGTTACGTGCTGGTGCCCTGGTCCGAGTACTACGATCCGGACTCGGAGTACGGTCGAAGCCTGCTCGACTCGCCGCACAAGGTCACGATTTCGCCGACCCTCCTCCTCCCGTTCGGTGACGGCAAGCGGTTCCTGTCCGAGGGCGGGGTCGGCAACGCGGTCTTCGGTGGCTGGTCGCTCACGGCCGTGATGCAGTTCCAGAGCGGCTTCCCGATGGGCGTCAGCCAGAACATCACCGGTGGACAATTCCTGATGGGCGGTTCGGTGCGGCCCAACCTCGTCGACGGTCAGGACATCCTCACTCCGGGCGATATCACGGAGCGCATCACGGAGAACACGACGGACAACCGGTACTACAACCTCGCCGCCTTCCAGGCGGTGGCGAGAAACCGCTTCGGCAACGCCCCGCGCACGCTGCCCGGCGTGCTGTCGCCGTTCCGCAACGCGTTCAGTATGTCGGCGTCGAAACAGGTCGGACTGCCGGGCCGAGCGTCGGCGTCGATCCGCTTCGAGTTACTGAATCCGTTGAATATCGTCCAGTGGGCCGCGCCCGCGAGCTCCGCGCTCGGGAACTCGGGTTTCGGCCAGCTCAGGAATCAGGCGAACAACATGCGGTCCGTGCAGATCACGCTTCGGGTGACTTACTAGGGACTAGAGACTAGGGACTGGGGACTAGGGACTCGGGACTCGGGACTCGGGACTCGGCTACAGAAGGTGGGGTGACGAGCTGAATTACTGGCTCGTCACTCCCTCGCAGTCCTTCTAACTTCTAACTTCTAACTTCTAACTTCTAACTTCCTACGCTCTCATCACCCGTTCGTGCAGGGACTTGACCGTGCTCCACCCGGCGGCGACGGCGCCCTCCAACCAGGCGGGTGACGAACTGAGCGCGGCACACCCGAGATAGATGCGGCCGTCGGGTTTGTTGAGCTGCGCGATACGGGTGTTCCCTCCGCCTTGCGCGCCGCCCCGCTGTCCGGGGCCGCCCCGGCCCGCGCCGCCTCGGCCACCCGCCCCGCCTCGACCACCTGCGCCTCGGGCGACCGCGTCGCCCTGTGCGTTGCCTTGGGCTGGACCGCCGCCGAACCCGACGCCGCCGGCATACGCGCCCAGGCTGTATTTGACCTTTTCCCACCAGACGCAGTACGCGCTCTCGAATTCCTGTCGCATTTGCGGGTGGACCTTGCTGGCGTGCGTCAGCACGTGCTCGATCCGGCTCTTGATCGGCGCCTCGTGGAGATTGGACTGACGCCCCCCGCCGTAGAAGCCGAGCAGCACGCCCTTCTTCGCGAAAAAGTCGTTCGAGGGATACGAGAACTCTCCGAACGGCAGGTCTGAATACAAATGGCCGCCGAAAATCCGATCGTCCTCTTCCCAGAACCGGCGCTTCATCTGCAGACCCATCTTGGCGCTGGTGCTGTAGCTGGTGCTTTTCACGGCCGCGGCCATTTCAGGAGACAAGTTGACGTCGAGCGTGCGCAGAACCGACAGCGGCATGCACGAGACGCAGTAGTCCGCCGTGATTTCCTTTTTCTGTCCGTTCTTCGTTTCCTTGTAGACCACGCGCACGCCGTCGGCTGTCTGATGAATCGACTCGACCTCGGCTCCGAGCGTGAGCCTGTTGCCGATCGGTTTCTGGAATCCCTTCGGCAGCTGGTCCATGCCGCCGATCGGCTGGAACATCGGCGCCTGCCCCGTGCCGCCCATGACCGATCGGACGCGAAGGCCGTACCCGGATTGGAGAAGCGCTTTGAAATCGTACGGGTCTCCCGGCCCACGGATCTCGTTTCTCTTGTACGCATAATGATCGCCGTCGTCGAGGTATCCCTCGACGGCCAGGAAGTTGAGCAGCCGCTCCTTGTCCTCGGCGGTCAGTGGCAGATCGAGCTGGCCTTGATCGACCGCCTTGGCCAGCAGCTCGCCCGTGTACCCGATCATGTCGGCCTTCACTTCCCGCAGGCGCACGCGCTTGCCCGCCAGCGGTCCGACATTCTTGTTTTCGTAATAGAAGTACGACGCTTCGGCCTCGTTGATGAAGATCTGAAGCGGTACGTTCAGCTCCTCGCAGTACCCCAGCACGCCCGTATGAAAGTGCGGAATCCGCCATGGCCCCGCGTTCACGTACATCCCGTCGTCGAAGGTGCACACCTGACGTTCGCCGCCGATCTCGGTGTGCTCCGCCCCTTTACGCACGGTCCAGGCGACGCCGCCGACCCGGTCGCGGGCCTCGAGGATGCGGTAGTCGTAGCCAAGCTTGCCCAGCTCGTAGCCGACAACCAGACCCGAGAGGCCCGCGCCAAGGACGATGACCTTTGTGCCGTTGGGTCTGCCCGTCAAGACCGGGCGAGGGCCCGCTTGAGCTCCCATCAAGTCCCACGATGTCATGGCGCCCATGACGAGCGTGGAACCCCCGACGGCGCCGAACCGCTCGAGGAAATGGCGCCTCGTCATCGACGCGACGTTGCCCGCTTGCTTGGAATGTCTCATATTGCCCCAGCACGCTAGCCCCTTTGCGCCCTAGAACCCTAGCACCTGTTCTCTATCGCGCTCTCATCCGCGAAAACAGCTCGATGTGTCCCCCGACGACCCGTTTCCGCTCGGCGTCATCGGGTTCCATCGTCCACACATCGCGCTGTGACGTGCCGCCGAGAACGATGCCGTCGCCACGCGGCATCATGTGAATGCCGATGCCTGGCGTTGACGGCAGGTTCACGCCGCCGGATGTCTGATAATCGACGTCGGCTTGGGGCACGAGCACCGTGAGCTGTCCCTTGAGCGGCACGAGCTCGGTGTCGCCGAAGAGCTCGCGCGAGCCGAGGCCGGTGCAGTTCACGACGACCGGCTCGGCAATGGCCGCGAGATCGCGTGGCGTGTCGAATTTCCTGATGACGATGGCGCCGCCAAACAGCTTGACGTCTCGCATCAAGGCTTCCAGATAGATCGACGGCTCGATGCGCAGCGTCGTCCGCCGGATCGCGAACTTCGTGGGAAAGGGATGTTCACCGGGCTGGAGGACCTCGCGTTCGGTCTGAAGGCCCGCTTCGAGGTTGGGCCTATCCGAGCTGGTCTGCGGCGGGCGAATCTCCTGCATTGGCGCGTACTGATGGAGCCAGGACACGCCGTAGCCGGCGCCGACGAGCAGCTGGAGCTGGCGGTACGCGATCGCCGCCGCGCGCGAGAACTGCGCGTCCCACTCGGGCGTGCGGCGATCGACTTCGATGAGGCCCGAGGTGGGCGTGAAGCCGGCGAGCGACATGCTGGACGTGACGTCGGGCGGCACCGCCATCGCGTAGATCGTGACGTCGAACCCCCGGCGCTGCAGTTGGCGCGCGGCGGTCAGGCCCACCACGCCGCACCCGATCACAGCCGCACGGCGGACCGGTTGAGCGAGCGCCAGGTCCGCGGCCGCCGCGCCCGTGCCCCACGAGATCGACATGCCGGCGCCGCCGTGGCCGTAGTTGTGGATGATGAGCTTGTCGTTCAGCCTGGCGGCTGCCAGGACGAAGCCGCCGTCGCGATGGGGCCGGAGGCCCACGGTGGTGCGGATGATCCGCTCCCAGGACGCGTGGACGGGCGCCAGCCGGACGGGCGCGCGTGGCGGAATCCCGGCAGGCCGCCCTCGCGCGGCGCACCCGCCGAGGACGAAGCCGGCGGCCGCTATCCCGCTCGACGCGAGGAACATCCGCCGGTCTACGGTGTCTGGGCGGGTCATGGCGGCACACGGCTGCGAGCGGGCCATCATACGGTGCCCCAGCGTCGACCGGGCCGGCGGACCGCGATCCACGAAGTTGTTGCGCCGTTCACATTTCTTCGGCCGCCGTGCATGTTTTTCCGCTTGAAAGGCCGACGAGTGGCATTATATGGGGTTGTTCGAGTCGACCGTGAGGCGTTTTCGTTTTGGCGACGGTACATCGCTCGAGCGCGCTGGCGCTCCGCCACTTCTGAGGAGGAACCAATGCATCGGCTGCAAACGCTTGGGTTTTGCGGACTTCTGATCATGGCAGGCGCGACCGCCGCGGCCGCACAGCAGTTCACCGGGGGTCTGCGAGGCGCGGTGCGCGACGCCAACGCTGTCATCCCAGGAGTGACCGTGACCCTCACGAACGAAGGCACGGCCATCTCGCGTGAGACGGCGACCAACGAGGCAGGGCAGTACAACTTCTCGGCCGTGACGCCGGGCACCTATTCTGTGAAGGCGGTGCTCCAGGGATTCAAGACCTACGAGAACAAAGGCATCCGGGTCGGGACCCAGACGTTCATCACGCTCGATATCCTCCTCGAAGTCGGGCAGATCGAGGAGTCGATCACGGTGACCGGGCAGTCGCCGTTGATCGAGACCTCGAACGCCTCGGTCGGCGACTCGCTCGGCCGTGAGATCCTCGACAGCTTGCCGGCCCCCGGCCGCGCGGCCTTCCTCATCGCGATCACGGTCCCGACGGTCATGCCGGTGGGAGACCCGCAGTTCAACCGGCAGCAGGACCAGACCAACGCGTCGCGCATCTCGCTCGGCGGCGGCGGCGTCCGGGCCAACAACTACCTGGTCGACGGCGTGTCGATCACCGAGCTGACCGGCCGCGCGGTGCTCAACCCGTCCATCGAAGGAATCGACGAAGTCAAGGTGCAGGTGCACACCTACGACGCGGACATGGGGCGGACGGGCGGCGGCGTGTTCAACACGACGGCGAAGTCGGGGACCAACCAATACCACGGCACCGGCTTCTACCAGGGCCGCCCGGTGTGGGGCCAGTCGGAAAACTATTTCAACGCCGTTGCCGGTCTGAGCAAGGAGCAGACGGGGTTGGCCAACGCCAAGTTCCACACGTATGGGGGTGGGGTCGGCGGCCCGATCTGGCGGAACCGGACGTTCTTCTGGATGGCCACCGAGGGCTATCGCTCCACGACGACGCGGAACCGCCAGGAAATCTGGCCGAGCCTGAAGCAGCGGAACGGTGATTTCTCCACCACGACGATCGGCGGCCAGCCGGTCCGGATCTTCAACCCGTGGTGCCGGGGCGGCGTCGCGAGCGCCCGGTGTCCTGCCACCGGGACGGGGTCGATCGCGACGGGCGGCGAGTTCACGGGAGCGATCATCCCGAGCACCCACCCGGCGGCCAGTCAGGTCGGCTTCAACGTGATCAACGCGTTTCCCACCCAGGATACCCGCGGCAATCCCATCGGCCCCAACGAGGACAACCTGAACAACGTGAGCACGACGGGCAGCATCCGCGACAAAGCCGACATGTTGAGCTTCAAGGCCGAGCACAAGTTCACCGACACGTGGTCGCTGAGCGGCCTCTACATCTACAACACCACGACCGAGCCAGCCACCGAATCGATGCCGCCGTCGCACGACTTCATGGACGGATCCTACGACCTCCTGCAGCGCCGGCCGCACATCCTCGTGCTCAATAACACGAACATCCTGAACGACACGACCATCCTGACGCTGCGCTACGGCTGGACGACGTGGCAGGATCAGAACGACAAAGTGCCCTTCAAGCCCGGGCTCGCGTCGCTCGGGTTCAGCTCGAGCTTCGTGAACGCCATCCATCCGGACGGTCGCGATCTGTTTCCGGATGTCAACTTCGACCAGGTCAGGGACGTCGGCCTATCGCCCGGGTCCCGGCGGCGGTGGACGGGGCCCTATTCGATCAACGGTGCGCTGTCGAAGCTGTGGGGCAGCCACACGCTCAAAACCGGCGCCGACTTCCGCAGGCTGGGGATCAAGACGACGACCTTTGGTGAAAACGCCGGGGACTTCACCTTCACGCGCGCCTTCACCGGCCGGACCGGCGTGGCGAACAGCGGCCATGAGCTGGCGAGCGCCCTCCTCGGGCTGCCGAGGGCGGGACGGGTGGATTTCGACCGCGGAGAGCTCGAGTGGTATGCGCGCTACTGGGGCGCCTACGTTCAGGACGACTGGCGCGTCAACTCGAACTTCACGTTGAACTTTGGCGTGCGCTTCGATCACGAGGACGGCCTCCGCGAGGTGGAGAACCGGCAGACCGTCGCCTTCGATCGGACTGCTGTGAACCCGATCGACGATCGGGTCAACAAGGCCGGGACGCTGCTCGAGGGCCGGACGATCACGGGAGGCGTACTCTACGCTGGCGTTGACGGCGCGCCGACCGAGCAAGGTAATCTGCCGGCCGTCACGGTATCACCGCGCGCCGGAATCGCGTGGACGCTCAACGACAAGACTGTCGTCCGCAGCGGCTACGGGCTCTTCTCCGCGCCGTGGCAGTACTCGGCGACCGAGCACGGCCAGATCGGCTTCACGCGGACGACCAGCCTGAACCAGTCGTCCGATACGACCGAGGTGCCCCTCACGACCCTGGACAACCCGTTCCCCGCCGGCTTGATCCCGCCGATCGGCAGCTCGCTCGGCCTGTTGACCGGCATCGGTGGCGACCTCAACATCATCGACCAGAACCGAGGGGCGTCCAAGGTCCACCAGTACTCGGTCGACGTGCAGCGGGAGCTGGGCGGCAACATGGCCGTGACCGTCGGCTATACGGGCGCCACTGGGCGGGACCTCGGGTTCGGCGGCACCAACTCCACTGCGATCAACATCAACCAGATCGACCCGGCCGTGGCGCGCGCCGCGTTCCCAGGGCCTGGTGGGACATGGGACGCGGCAGCCCTCCGCCAGTCGATCCCCAACCCGTTCTTCGGCGTCGCCGGGGCTGGCGAGTTCGGGACACGCGCGACCATCGCCCGTGGACAGCTCCTTCGGCCCTTCCCGCAGTTCGGAAACATCAACGTGTTCGAAGTGACCGAGGGTGGGCGCCGGCAATACCATGCGATGACGATCAAGCTGGACAAGCGGACCGGCTCGAGCTGGTGGGGCGGTCGCTTCAACTACACCTGGAGCAGCACCAAGGACAACCAGTTCGGCGAGACCAGCTTTTACAGTAGGAGCTTGGCCACGCCGCAGAACAACTACGATCTGGACGCCGAGTACGGCGTGAGCAACTTCGACTCGCCGCATCGCATCGTCCTGGCGCCGATCGTCCGGATTCCGGGGCCGGCGAGCGGTGCCGCCAAAATGCTGCTCGGCGACTGGACGTTCACGGCGATCGCCGAGCTGGTGAGCGGCGCGCCGTTGCAGGCGACGATCAGCGGTGGCGTGTCGGACGCGAACCTCGGGCTCCTCGGGGGCCGGCAGCGGCCGAACCTCACTGGCGACCCGAACATCGACGGCGGCGACGCCGACCGCGTGGCGTCGGCGGACCATCCGGGCGCGGTTTGGTTCAATCGCGCGGCGTTCGCCAATCCCGGCGCGGGCCAGTACGGCAACTCGCCGCGCACCAACGGTGACGCGCGGTGGCAGTTCCGCAACACCCTCGATGTCGTGCTGGCGAAAAATGTCCGCTTCGTGGGCAGCCAGGCGGGAGAGATCCGCTTCGAGATCCTCAACCTCACGAACACGGCGAAGTTCGCCGCGGGCAGCGCGAACACGGACGCGACCGATCTGACGAGCTTCAGCCGCATCACGGCGCAGGCGAGCTTCATGCGGATCTGGCAGCTCACGTTCCGCTACCGCTTCTAGGGCAGGGTGGACGCGGCGGCGCCGTGGTGCTCGTGCCAGGAGCACACGGCGGCCACCATGCAGCTCGAATCGAGTGCAAACGCGGGCACGTCAGTCCCTGCCGCGCCGGCCCGACAGATCGCGCCGCGTCCGTTCAACCGTAGCGGTCCGGAGGACCGGAACTCGGCCAGTAGGTGTGGCGACGAGCAGGCGGCCTTTTCGCTGGAGCACCACGGGAAGCGGCTGCGGCTCGATTTCAAGCACGCCGTCGCGCCACCGAACGTCGAGGGGTGTGCCCGGCTGGAGCGACGCTTCGCGCCGAATCTGACTCGGGATGACCAGGCGGCCAGTCTGATCCATGGTCGTAACCATGGTTCATATCGTGCCATAGAACGTGCCAGGCGAGCGTCCATCGCCTTCTCTAAGGATGTCTGATGAACGTCCCGTCGCGAAGCTCCGCGAAGGCACGTTGCAGCTCCTGCTCGGTGTTCATGACAATCGGCCCGTACCACGCGACGGGTTCCTCGAGGGGTTTGCCCGAGACGAGTAGGAATCGAACACCCTCGTCTCCGGCGCGCACGACCACCTCGTCGCCCCGGTCGAACAGGATGAGCGATCGATTGCCCACGTTGTCTGCTGGATTGACGGCGCCGTCGAGCGGGTCGGTCTTCACCGGATGCGGGTCGGAGGCATCCCGAAAGCCGCCTGAGCCGGCAAAGACGTACGCAAACGCATGGCGTGACACCTCGACGGGCAGGGTCTTCTGGCGACCCGCCGGGATCGAGACGTCGATGTAGATCGGATCGGCGGCGATCCCATCCACCGGGCCTCTCGTTCCCTGAAACGTTCCGCACACCACGCGCACGCGCGTGCCATCGTCGTCCACGATCTCGGGGATGTCGGCCGACGACACGTCCTGATAGCGCGGCGTGGTCATCTTCAACGAGGAGGGCAGGTTCGCCCAGAGCTGGAATCCGTGCATCCGGCCCTGGGGATCACCCTTGGGCATTTCCTGATGGATGATGCCGCTGCCGGCCGTCATCCACTGCACGTCGCCGTCGCCGAGCGTGCCGTGGTTGCCGAGGCTGTCGGCGTGCTCGACGTTGCCGGAGAGCACGTACGTGATGGTCTCGATGCCGCGATGCGGGTGCCAGGGGAACCCGCGCCGGTAGTTTTCGGGCGCGTCGTTTCTGAAATCGTCGAAGAGCAGAAACGGGTCGAAGTCGGTGGTGTCGCCGAACCCGAAGGCGCGGCGCAGTTTCACGCCGGCGCCTTCGAGCGTCGGCTTCGACTGAATGACGTGCTTGACCGGCCGAAGAGACATGGAATCCTCGACTTTCAGGCGCGGCGCCGGGCGCGCGCCGACTTCTCGTGTTTGGCGGACGGCTGGTCCAGCACGACCCACTTGTGCGCCCAGTCGGAGATCGCCTCGAAGGCCGACGCGAGGGCGCGGCCCTTCTTCGTCAGCGCGTACTCCACGCGCACGGGTGTCTTCGGCACGACCGTCCGTTCCACGATGCCTTCGTGCTCGAGCTCCTGAAGCCGGTCGCACAGCATGCGATCGGTGATGTCGGGGATCGCATCCCGCAAGGCGGCGAACCGGCACCGGGCGCGGAGCAGCACGAAGATGATCGCGCCGGTCCACCGGCGTCCGATGAGCTCGCTGGCCTTGTGGAACCGGGGACAGAGCTCAGGCCCGGGTTCGGGAGCATCTCGCATTGGGCGTTACGAGCAAGGATACGCGTTGAAGATCGATATTGCAAGTAGCTACTTGACAAACAGTAACTATACTAATTATAGTCATACCTACGGTGCGGCCGGACGGCGGCCGATCGATCAAGGAGCGACGCCCATGGATGCAGGATTGGTGCTGGCTCGGTTGGTGCTGGGTCCCCTTATGGCGGCCCACGGCGCGCAGAAGCTCTTCGGGTGGTTCGGCGGCCACGGGCTGGCCGGCGCGGGCGGAATGTTCGAGACACTAGGCTTCAGGCCCGGCCGAGCGTTCGCGGCCGCGGCAGCGGTCGGAGAAGTGGGAAGCGGCGTGCTGATCACGTTTGGACTGCTCGGCCCCGTCGGTCCCGCGATCCTGCTCGCCGTGATGGTCGTGGCGGCCGTGAGCGTGCACTGGCGAAACGGGCTGTTCGCCATGAGCAACGGCATCGAGCTCCCGCTCTTGTACGCGGCCGGCGCAGCCGCGCTCGCGCTGACCGGCCCCGGCGCCTACTCGCTCGACGCGGTGCTCGGCCTCACGCCTCTGTGGACGCCGTCGATCTCGTGGGCGGCGCTCGCAATCGGTGGCCTCGGTGGCGCGGCAAATCTGGCACTCAGGCGTCCGGCGCCGGCGGCGACAGCGTAACGATGCGAACGAACACATCGCCAACAATTCACAGGTCACAGTTCCGCTGACTGTCGACTGTCGACTGTCGACTGACTGTTGACTGTTAACCACGGTGATTACCATGTCCACCCGTCGATGGCCGACGCTGTTCATCCCGCACGGCGGGGGACCGTGCTTCTTCATGGACCCGATGCCCGGCCTGCCGCCGGACATGTGGCATGGCATGGCGTCGTATCTTCGGGGCATCGACGCCTCGCTCGGTGAACGGCCGTCGGCAATTCTGGTGATCTCGGGACACTGGGAAGCGACGCCCCTGGCTGTCAACGGCGCCGAGCGGCCGCCGCTGCTCTTCGATTACTCGGGATTTCCCGAACACACGTATCGGCTCACCTACCCGGTGGCCGGTTCGCCGTCGCTCGCCGCGCGCGTTCGATCGCTTCTGGCTGGGGCCGGCTTCGCCTCGGTCGAGGAGCGCAGCCGCGGCCTGGATCACGGCGTGTTCATTCCGCTCAAGGTCATGTATCCGGCCGCCGACGTGCCGCTCGTCCAGCTGTCTCTCGACGCCAGCCGAGACGCCGCTCGGCATCTCGCCCTCGGCCGCGCGCTCGCGCCACTCCGCGACGAGGGCGTGCTCATCGTCGGGAGCGGAATGAGCTACCACAACCTGCGCGAGTTCTTTGCCGATCGTCCCGACAGCAATCGAGCGGCGGAGGAGTTCGATCGGTGGCTCGTCGACGCGGCGACTGATCCCGATCCGGTGTCGCGTGATACGAAACTGGCCGACTGGCAGAGGGCACCTGGCGCACGGGCGTCGCATCCGACTCCGGAGCATCTGCTTCCGTTGCACGTCGCCGTCGGAGCCGCGCTGAACGATCCAGGCAGACGAACCTATCAGGATCGGCTGCTCGGAAAACCCGTGTCGGCGTTTCAGTTCGGTTAGAGCCGTTTTCGATTCCGTGTAGCGCAGGTCTTTAGACCTGCAATAGGCCGGCGCTAGGCGGGACTGAAGTCCCGCGCTACACGCGCATGAAAAGCGCTCCAGCCCGTTACGCTGGTCGAAACGAGAATGTCGTCCTCGTTCCGCCTAACGGGCTACAGCAGTTTTCAGAATGGTGTAGCGCAGGTCTTCAGACCTGCACGCGTGCCGCGGCAGGCAGGACTAAAGTCCTGCACTACACGCCGGCGAAAAGCGCTCTCGCGTCGGTGTCGCGCTACTGTGGGAGGCTGAATTCCAGGACCAATCCGCTGACCTGCAGCACGTCGCCGTCCTTCAAATCGCGGCGGCCCTGCAGCGGCTCGCCGTTGACGAGCGTCTTGCCGCCAAGGGGTGTCGCCACGTAGCGGTCGCCTGTCCGTGCGATAGCCAACGCGACCTTCGGCTTGAACCAGCCCTTCAGGCGCACGACCGCCGTGTCCGACTTGCCGATGAGCGTTGTGTTGGACCTCAGGCGGTACTCCGACTGATCGGCGCGCCCGGAGACGACCCGCAGCACGGCCACCTTCTGCGGCGCGGCGACTTTGGCTGGCGCCTCGGCGCCCTTCGCAGGTGCCTCAACGCCCTTCGCGGGTGCCTCAGCGCCCTTCGCGGGTCCCTCGGCGCCTTTCGCGGGTGCTCCGGCCTCCTTCGCCGCCGCCACCTGGGCTTTGAGCGACCCCAGCATGGCCCGGTGCTGCTTGGTGTCGAGATACATCGTGCCGCCCATGTCGGGTAGCGTTGCCGGCCCGGCCTCCGCGGGCGCATCGTCTCCGCCGGCCCGGTCGAACACGAGCTTGTGCTTGCCGACGAGCACCACATCGCCGTCCTGCAGCGTCTGCCGCGTCACGCGCTTCTCGTTGACGAAGGTGCCGTTGGTGCTCTGCAGATCCTCGACGACGAAGTCGTCGCCCTCGCGAAACACGCGCGCGTGACGGCCCGACACCGCGGGATTCTCGATCACCAGAACGTTGTCGGGGAGCCGCCCGATCGTGACGGTGGCTCCGACCCCCTGCTCTTGCAGGGTCCGGCCTTCAAACTGCAGGACTAACCGTGGCATTCCGTCCTCCTCCGCTCGGTCGCCCCCACCGGTTCCAGAGGCGACGCCACCAACCTTCTTCCACTTCCACCACGATCACCGTGATGTTGTCGACGCCGCCGTTGCGATTGGCGGCATCGACCAGGTGGCGGCAAATCAGTTCAGGCTCACGCACACGCGCAATCGCTTCGGCCATCTCCCCGTCCGGAACCATGCGGGTCAGCCCGTCGCTGCACAGCACGAGGTAATCGCCCGGTTGCAAAGGCACCTCGTGAAGGTCGACGTCGACGTCGGGCTCGCGCCCCAGGGCCCGCAGCAGGATGTTCTGGTCTTCCGACTTCAGGCTCTCCTCGCGATCCAACAGACCCGCTTGAACCCGCGCCTCGACGAGTGAATGGTCGTTCGTGAGCGCTTCGAGACGATGGCCGTGCCAGAGGTACGCCCGGCTGTCGCCGACGTGCGCGAGGCTGGCCATATTCTGCCTGATCCAGGCCCCGACGACCGTGGTCCCCATCTCGGCCTGGCCGGCGTTCTGTTGCGCCTGCTCGTAGATCGACCGATTCGACCGGCGCACGGCTTCCGCGAGCTGTGCGGTCTCGAGCAGGTAGCCGTCTTCGCCCTCCCCCGAAGGGTCGGCACGCCCGGTCGATTCGGCCGCCTTCAACTGGCCCACGATGGTGTCGACCGCAAGGCGGCTGGCCACTTCACCGGCCGCGGTTCCACCCATGCCGTCGCACAGCACGAACAGGCCTTGGTCAGGCAGCGAGGCGTACGCGTCCTCGTTGTTCGTGCGCTGACGTCCGACGTCTGTCGCCGCGCCGACCCGCAGTCGCATGGGACTCGACCCCGCGTCAGTTCGTCTGCGACGCCTCGGCGACGACCGAGTGCGTCTGCTCGCCAATGCCCTCGATCATGCACACGGCGGTGTCGCCAGCCCGCATCCAGCGCGGCTCGGCGCGCTCGATGTTGGTGCCGGCAGGACTCCCGCCCGACACCACGTCCCCGGGGTTGAGCGTCAAGATGTTCGACGCGTAGTGGAGCAGCTCGTAGATGTTATGGCCCATCCGGTTCGTGTTCGAGTCCTGCATCACCTGCCCGCTCAACGTGAACACGTGACGGATGTTCATCGGATCCTTCACGAACTCTTTCGGCACGATGAAGGGCCCGAGCGGGCCGAACGTGTCGTGGTTCTTGCCGACCAGCCAGTCCGATCCGCCCATCTTCCTGTCGCCGCGTCCGCCGCGGTCCGACACGTCGATCTGAATCGTGTACCCAAAGATGTGGTCGGCCGCACTGGCGATCGGCACGTACTTGGCCCTCTTGCCGATGACCACGTCGAACTCGCATTCGAAATCGATGTTCTGGCGGCCGCGCGGCATCACGATCGGATCCTTGGCCCCGATGACGACCGTCGGCGACTTCATGAACAGGTAGGGGTTGTCGCGGTTGTCGCCGGCTTTGCGCTCCCAGATGCCGGGCGCCGAGACGGCCGGCGAGGTGGCTGCCGGCGCGGCGCCGGCGCGCTGCTGCTGCGCCGCGATGCCCTCGGTGTGCTCGACGTAGTTGCCGCCCGCGTTGAGGATGACCGACGGCCGCACCGGCGGAAGAATCTTGAGGGTGTCGATTGCGTAGGCGTAAGCTGGCGCGCTCGACGAAGCCGTCACGCTGCTCGCGATGGCCGCCAGCCGCGGCTTGAGCTCGGCCTCGTACCGCGTGATGAGATCGGTCATCGTCGCGGGCATCGCCAACTTCGGCGCCGAGGCATTGCCACTCTCCCACGCCGCGTTCGCCGGCCCGATGTCGACGACCTGCGTCTCGTTGAGCACGATGGCGACAAACGCGCGGCCGCTCTGGTCGAACGTGCCAACCTTGTACGGGACCGGCTTGCCGCCGCCCTGTGCGTCCGTGCCCTGGTTGCAGCCGGCGAGCCCAATCGACAGGGCCGCGACGCCGATAGTTCTTCGAAGAAGTGCCTGTGTCATGGTGACCTCCACGGTTCCAGTGGACAATTCTATACTGCTGGACGCCCTGTTCGACGCCGACGCTCGGTGAGCGGTCCGGCGCATTCCCCCACATCATCGTCGATCGACACGAATGATCTCAGGCACGTCGTCGTGTTCGAGGGCGTCGATGCCTTCGGCCAGACGTGTCACGGCCGTGAAGAACAGCTCGGCGTGCTCTGGATCGCGTTCCTCGCGCGTGTAGTAGGCATGCAGCTTCGAGCCGATGAGATCCACGCGGTCGACACCGGCGCGCAATAGTCCCTCGCGAAGCTCGGCGCTCTGAAAAAGTTGCTTCACCAGGTCCGGCTCGTTCGATCTGATCACGAACTGCCTGTCGAACGCCTCGTCGCCGATCCGGATGTCGGACATCCCGACCGACGCAAGCAGGGTGTCCATGACATCCTGGTGATCCAGGTGCAGGGTGATGAACTCCGGGTTCTTCACGTCCACCGTCACCAGCGTCCACGTCTTCCGCCACGTCGGACGGCGCGAGGAAGCCGTCGTCATCACGAGCGCACGGCCGCGGAACGTTCCACGCACTTCCGAGGCATCGAAAATCTTCGCTTTCACCTCGAGCCCGGTACGGTCGGCGATGGCGCGAAACCGGCGCAGCCTGCTGCTTCGCAGCATGAGGCCGATGGCCGTCACCGTGGCCAGGATCACAATGGGCGGGAGCAGCCAGATTTCGGCGGGAAGCCGTCCGAGCGCTTCCAGCAGCTTGACCAGGGCCATTCGATCACCATCATAGGCGGGTCAGAGTGGGGTCAGAGTGGGGTCAGAGTGGGGTCAGACCCCATCGGAGCGCCCTCGGAGCGGAAAACCGTGGCCAAGGGCCTTCGAATGCCTTACCTTAATGGGCAGTGGAGACCGCCATGACGAAACGGCGGCTGGTGGCGGCCGCCGCCTGCACCTTGCTGGCCTTTTCGGCTGCCGTGCCGGCGGCGTTCGATCCGCAGCAGCCCTCGTCGGCCGCTGCGGCGGTTGCGTCTGCCGCCTCCGCCGAGCGGGCGCTCGTCGAGAAGTACTGCGTGGGCTGCCATAACTCACGGTTGAAGACCGGCGGGCTCGCGCTCGACGCGGTCTCGGTCGAGCGCATCGATGACAACCCGGACGTGTGGGAGAAGGCCGTGCGCAAGCTGCGCGCGGGCGCCATGCCTCCGGCCGGTTCGCCGCGGCCCGATGCGCGCGCGTACGCCGGCCTGTTGACGTCTCTCGAAACCGCCCTCGATCGGCATGCGGCCATTCATCCCGATCCCGGTCGAACCGATCCGTTCCGCCGCCTGAATCGGACCGAATACCAGAACGCCATTCGCGACCTGCTGGCGCTCGACGTGGACGTCGCGGATCTGCTTCCGAGCGACGATGCGAGCTACGGGTTCGACAATGTGAGCGTGGCGGGGCTCTCGCCCACGCTCATGGAGCGCTACTTGTCGGCCGCGCAGAAGATCAGCCGCCTGGCCGTGGGCAGCCCCCTGCCACGGCCGGTCGGTCGCGTGGTGGTGCTGCCGCCGGATCTGACACAGGAAGGTCGCATCGATGGCCTGCCGCTCGGCACGCGAGGCGGCGTAGCCGTCGACCACACATTCCCGAACGACGGCGAGTACCGGATTCAAGTGCGGCTGTCGCGGGACCGCAATGAAAACGTGGAAGGGCTCACCGAACCGCACCAGCTGGAGATCACGCTGGACGGCCAGCGGCTGCAGGTGTTCACCATCACGCCGAATCGGAACCGGTCGGGCGCGTACTACGCCGATGAGGGCGTCGACCAAGGTTTGGACGTGCGTATGCGCGTCGGATCGGGTCCGCACGTCGTCGGCGCGACGTTCCTGCGGAACAACTCGGCGCTCATCGAGACCGAGCGTCAGCCGTACCAGTCACACTTCAACATGGACCGCCACCCGCGCGTCCAGCCGGCGGTGCATTCGGTGTCGATCGAGGGTCCGTTCGATCCGAAGGGACCCGGCGAGACGCCAAGTCGCGCCCGCATTTTCGTCTGCAGGCCCGACGTTGTCCCCGGGGCGCCCGGCCGCGCCGTCGGCGGTGACGATGTTCGGTGCGCGCGCCGGATCATTTCCGCCTTCGCGCGCCGTGCCTACAGGCGTCCGGTCGGCGACGGCGACATCGCGCCGCTCGTCCGGTTCTACACGGACGCGCGCCGTTCCGGCGGCTTCGAGGCCGGCGTTGAAATGGCGCTTCGGGCCACGCTGACGAGTCCGGAATTCCTGTTTCGCATCGAGCGCGATCCTCAGGGCGTCGCGCCGCGCACGGCCTATCGTCTGAGCGATGTCGCCCTGGCCTCGCGCCTTGCGTTTTTTCTCTGGAGCAGCGTGCCCGACGAGGAGCTGCTGGCCGTGGCGGAGCGCGGCGAGCTCGGGCGTCCGCCGGTTCTCGAGCGGCAGGTGCGCCGGATGCTGGCGGATCCGCGGGCCGAAGCGCTGACGACGAACTTCGCCGCGCAGTGGCTCTATCTCCGCAATCTCGCGTCGGTGACGCCCGATGGGCGGTTGTTCCCGGACTTCGACGAGAACCTGCGGCAGGCGTTCCGCCGAGAAACCGAGCTTCTCTTCGGCAGCATCGTCGACGAAGACCGCAGCGTGACGGAGTTGCTGTCGGCCGACTACACGTTCCTGAACGAGCGGCTGGCCAAGCACTACGGCGTCCCCAACGTGTACGGCGATCGCTTCAGGCGCGTCTCGCTGAGAGACCAGAGCGAGCGCGCGGGACTGCTCGGTCACGGGAGCATTCTGACGGTGACCTCGTACGCCACGCGCACCTCCCCGGTGCGACGCGGCAAGTGGATTCTCGAGAACATCCTCGGCACACCGCCGCCGCCTCCTCCGCCGAACGTCCCGCCGCTCGCCGATCCGAAGACCGATGGCAGACGCCTCACCATGCGTGAACGGATGGTCGAGCATCGGTCGAATCCGCAGTGCGCGTCGTGCCATCAGCTGATGGATCCCGCGGGGTTGTCGATGGAGAACTTCGACGCCATCGGCCGCTGGCGCACACGCGGCGAGGCCGGATCCGCGATCGACGCGTCGGGCAGCCTTCCTGGCGGCGCCAGGTTCGACGGCGTGAACGGGCTCCGGCAAGCGCTGCTTGCCCGACCGGATGTGTTTGTCGGGACCATGACGGAGAAGCTCCTCACCTTCGCGCTGGGACGAGGCGTCGACGGCCGCGACGGCCCGGTCGTCCGCGCGATCGTGCGCGACGCAGCGCGGAGCGAGTATCGCTTCTCGGCGCTCATTCTCGGGATCGCGAACAGCAGCGCGTTTCAGATGCGACGATCTGCAGAGCAGAGAGTCGTTAGTCGATAGTCGATAGTCGATAGTCGCTAGTCGTAAGGAGAACACGATGATCATCACCAAAATGTCTCTCCCCCGGCGGACGTTTCTGCGCGGTCTGGGGACTGCGGTGGCGCTGCCGCTGCTCGACTCCATGGTGCCGGCGCTGTCGGCCATCGTGAACACGGCCGCCAACCCGGTCCGGCGTCTGGGGTTCGTCTATATTCCGATGGGCATGAACCCGGTTCCGTGGACGCCCGCGCGTGAAGGTCCCATCACCGAGCTGTCCCCGTCGCTCGCCTCGCTCACGCCGTTTCTCGACCACCTGACCGTGGTCACGAACCTCGAGCTGCGAAACGCGAACACGACGGGCAACCACGCCTCGTCGAACGCGGCGTTCCTCAGCTGTGCCCGCGCGAAGCGGACCGAAAGCAGCGACTACGAGTCGGGGACGACCGTCGACCAGATTGCCGCGAAGGCGATCGGCAACGACACGGTGATTCCGTCGCTCGAGCTCGGCACCGACCTCATCGCGCAGGTGGGCAATTGCGACAACGGTTACGCGTGCGTGTACATGAACAACCTGTCGTGGTCGTCTCCGACGACCCCGCTTCCGACCGAGGCCGATCCGCGGGCCGTGTTCGAGCGGCTGTTTGGCGACGGCGGCAAGCCCGACGAGCGGCGCGCCGAGCTCCGGAAGAACGCGAGCATCCTCGATTGGGTGCTGAAGGACATGGCCGGGCTTCAGTCCAAGCTCGGCGCCGGCGATCGCGCGAAGGTTTCCGAATATCTCGATACGGTCCGCGAGGTCGAGCGCCGCATCCAGAGAGCCGAACGGCAGAACGCCGACGCGCCGCTTCCCGATCTCGACCGCCCGGCCAGCGTGCCGGCGGCCTGGGAAGATCACGTCAAGCTGATGTTCGATCTGCAGGTGCTCGCGCTTCAGGCGGACCTGACCCGGGTGATTACGTTCCAGCTCGCCCGGGAGGGAAGCACGAGGACCTATCCGCAGATCGGCGTGCCGGAACCGCATCATCCGGTGTCGCATCACGTGAACAACCCGGAGCAGCTGGCCAAGCTGGCGAAGATCAACGCGTATCACGTGTCGCTCTTCGCGTACCTGCTGGAGAAGCTGCGCGCGACTCCGGACGGCGATGGGTCGCTGCTCGACCACTCGACGTATCTGATGGGCAGCGGCATGGGGAACCCGGACATTCACGATCACCAGAACCTGCCGATCGTGGTGGCCAGAGGCGGGGCCGGCCAGGTCAGGGGCGGGCGCCACATCAAGTACCGCGAGCTGACGCCGCTGGCGAATCTTCACCTGACGCTGCTCGACCACGTCGGTGTCGGTCTCGATCGTTTCGTCGACAGCACCGGACGGGTCAACCTGACCGACGGGCCGGCGGAACCGCTGGCTCTCTAAAGAAGTTGGCAGTGAGAAGTGAGAAGTGAGAAGTGAGAAGTTCAATGATCCCCCTGAACCGACGGTTTGCGTCCTTTGTCGTGTCGTTCGCGGTGGTGATGTGCGGCACCGCCGCGGCGGCCGACACCCGTCTGATCGACGCCGTCAAGCGCGGCGATCCAGCAGAGGTTCGCGCGCTCGTGCAGCAGCGGGTCGATGTGAACGCCCCGGAGGTCGATGGCACGACACCGCTTCACTGGGCGGTGCGCGACGACAGACTGGATCTGGCCGAGCTACTGATTCGCGCGGGCGCCAACGCGACGAAGGCGAACCGTTACGGCGTACGACCGCTCTCGCTCGCGTGCGTGAACGGGAGCGCCGAGATGATCGGGCTGTTGCTCGCCGCGGGTGCGGACCCGAGCCTGGCTGAGGTGAAGGGCGAGACACCCCTCATGGTCGCGGCGCGCGCGGGCCGCGTGCCCGCCGCGAAGCTGCTCGTCGACCGCGGCGCCGAGGTGAACGCCGTGGAAAGCTGGCGCGGGCAGACGGCGCTGATGTGGGCCGCCGCCGAAGGTCACGCCGAGGTCGTTGATCTCCTGCTCTCGCGCGGCGCCGACCCGGGCGCGCGATCGAACGGCGGATTCACCGCGCTCTTGTTCGCGGCCCGCGAGGGCCGTATCGACGCGGTGCGAACGCTGCTGGATCGCGGTGCCAGCCTGAACGAATCGCTGAGGGCCGAGGCGAGCCGGACGGCCGGCGGCGTGGCGGTCCCGGCCGAGCAGCCGGAGGCAGGCCTGGATGCGTTCCTGCTCGCGGTGGGCAACGCGCACTACGAGCTCGCGGCCATGCTGCTCGACCGGGGCGCCGATCCGAACGTCGCGCCCCGCGGCTGGACGGCGCTCCATCAGCTGTCGTGGGTGCGCAAGACGGGCATCGCGGGAAGCAACAATCCCCCCCCGGAAGGATCCGGCCGCATGACCAGCGTCGAGTTCGTGCGCAAGCTGGTCGCGAGCGGAGCCGACGTGAACGCCCGGGTGACGAAACGGCCGCCGGCCGGCGTCACGCGGCTGAACATGGTCGGAGGCACACCATTTCTCCTTGCCGCCCGGACCGCGGACGTCGAATACATGGGCCTGCTCGCCGAGCTCGGCGCCGATCCGCTGGCCGCCAACATGGACGACACCACGCCGTTGATGGTGGCGGCTGGAATCGGCACGTACGCGCCTGGCGAGGATCCCGGCACCGAGAGCGAAGTGCTCGACGCGGTGAAGCTGGCGCTGAAGCTCGGCGCCGATCCCAACGCGTCCGACAAGAACGGCGAGACCGCGATGCACGGCGCCGCCTCCAAGCACGTGCCCCTCGTCGTGCGCTTCCTGGCCGACGCCGGCGCCACTGTCGAGATCTACAATCGCAAGAACAAGGAAGGCTTCACGCCGCTCGAGATCACCCAGGGTATTCAGCGGTCGATGAGCATCATCCGATCGGCGGCGACGGAGGCCGCGATTCGCGAGGTGATGGGCCGCGCGGGCGCGCCGACGGCCGCCGCCCGGCCCTGATCGCGACGCGATGGGCTACCACGGTGGTCACGGAGGCTTCACGGAGGCCACGGTCCGCCAAGAAGGATCGGTCGTGTCTTCCGTTCGTGTCGGTGTCCTCCATGGTAAAGCTTGCGTGATTGCGGCTGCTCTCGTCGCGTTCGCCTGCGCCGGCACGGCCAGTGGCCAAACGCGCGCCGAAGCGCGGTTGGCAGCCGCGAAGAAACTCTCGTGTCAGTTTCCGCTGATGTCGACCGGGACGTGGAAGAGCGGAGAGCCCCAGGCCGAGACGAAGGCCGCCACGCTGTCGGTCGGCTTCGACTCGGTGAACGTGGACGAGGGGACGGCTCGAGTGATCGGCGCATTCGGGCCTTCCGAGATCATCGCGCGGCAGTCGTACGGCACCCTGCATTTCCTCCAGTCGTTTCGGGAAGGGCCCGTGTACATCACGACCATCTTCCCGAAGGAAACGCAGAACGGCCGCCTGCAGGCTGTCCACACCCGTCACGAGTACACAGAAGTCTCGTTGCCGGGCTTCACGTCGCGGCCCGAGCAGTACTACGGCGAATGCACGGTGGAATAGTCGATCCGTGCGGATGATTTCCTGGCCGAGCCGCTCGATCAGGCCCGGGAGCAGCACGTCATCGGGCTGGCTCACGGGCCCTTGAACACCTCCTCGATCGTCATCGTGGTCGTCGGTCCGAGGTTGAGAGCGCGGATGCGCGGCTCGATCGTCTTCAGGTCGCCGACAATCACGATCGCGAGGCGGTCAGGCCGGAGGTACTGTTGGGCCGCACGCTGAACCTCCGCGGCGCTGACGGCTTGAACGGCCTCGGTGTAGGTGGAGTAGTAGCATCGCCGAGGTGAGGCTGGCGATCCCGTATCGGCCCGGCGGATCGTCGCCCGTGCCCTGCAGCACCACCAGGCTCAATTGGACGATGGGGACATCGTGATACTCGACGATCCACACCGGGAGGCCGTTGCTCAGCTGACGCTTCAGAATGGGCGGGTCAGGTGCGGCGACGGTGGAGGGGGGAAAGCTGACGGGCGGCCGCCGCCACCGGGCCCCTGTGCCGAGAGGGCCACGGCGGAGAACACGACGAGGGCGCCGAGCGCGGAGCACTTATTCATCGGCTTACAGCACGCGAACGATACCGCGAAAATCGCCTGGAGATACTGTACTGTGGCCGGCGGGAGGAGCCCCATGGCTTTCCCGTGGTGAAGGAGGCTCAGGGCTTCAACGCGTCTTCGAGATCGCGACTCAATCTGTCGGCCGTCGAGAGAATGGTCGCGCCCCAACTCACGACGTCTGGCGGCTCGTCGTTCCACTGCGCATCGGGCGGATACAAGAGATACGCGTCCCAGAGCGCCAGGTCCTGTGGTGTTGCCGTATCAGCCGCACGCTTCTCCCAGATCTGTGGCAGTGTTTGAAAGTAGAGGCGACCGACCGCACCTTGCGCGTCCCAGTAATGCACCACTCGGGAATCGGTCAACAAGTCCGAGCGCCAACGTGCGCGCGAGTCGCCCGGAAACATGTTGAACCACACCGCGTACACCCGAAGCGATGTCTTCGCGCTCGGTCCGAGCAGCGTCTGTTGCACCCACCGGGCGCCATTCACGCAAGCGGGTCATGTCGGTGAGAGCAGGAGCATGAGCCGCGTATGGCCGCGATCGGCGTTGAATCGCGTGCGAAGTTCGACCGGATCGTTCAAGTCGACGAGGACCGCAGCCGAGGGTTGCGCGAATGTGCTGGGAGTGACGCGCCATCCGGGGGCGGTATTCGCCAGGATGGCGCCGGCGATCGCCACCAGAACACACCGAGCGAGCCGGGACCGATGCATCACGTACCGGGTTTCCTCGGGGTTGCCGGCGTCGGCAGGCCGGAGCACGGCGCGTTGACGCCCGTCACGCAGACGTTCCGGTCGAAGTTGGTTGCGCCTTGGGCTGATTGATCCCAAATGTCGACGCCAGCTGTGCCGGGAACGCCCACGGAGAGTTGAACCGGCGGATTGCCAACCGCCACGTTGCCCCTGATTCTGGTGTTGGTCGCGCGGGCGCCTATAACGATCCCATTCGTATTCCCAACCGCTGTGTTTTCCTCGACGAGGTTGTTGTCACCCGTGAGGATGCCGATGCCGAAGTCGTCGTTCGGAGCCGCGAAGCCGTTTCCGCTCGTCTCGTTCCACCGGAGCGAGTTATTGCTTCCGAGGATTCATATCCCGCCGCATTGCAAGCCCGGTGATGCAGCTCCGTTCCTCACGGCGATGTTGCCGGCAATGCTGATTCTCGACGACGTGGCGAGGACGCGAATCCCAGACAGGCAGTTGGTCGTGACCGTGATCCCTTCCACCTTGCCGTTGAGCGTTCCGGCGAATAGGATGCCGTCTGCACGGAAACCTCGCACCACGCCAGGCCCCCGAATTTCGACATCACTCTGGTTGTTCGAGCTGATGCCTTGCTCTCCCGCAACTTGAGTCGTACCGTTGCACGCGTTGGCTGGATCAGCCTGCCCGACCATCGTGAAGCCATTGAGGAGCAGGGTAATGCGTGGGGCGCCAAACGAGATACACGGCGCGCCAGTGACGGTGCAGGTCACATTACCGACGAGGCGGCTGTTTTCCCTGATAATCCGGGTGGTCGCAATGAGGCCGTTGATATCTTCGGCCGACGCGGGCGCGGTTGGGAGGAAAAGCAGCGTCGCCGCAAGGCCCGCCAGAGCCCACTTCCTGGTCCTGCGCATGATGGTTCCTTTCTTACTGAGCCTTACCGAACTCGCGCAAAAAAAGGCAATGCCGGAACGGCAGGGTAGCACCTGGGTCAGCATTTCGCAAGAGATTGCCGCAGCCAAGAAGACTGGTCTTTGCCACGTGTTGACACCTCTGCCGCCGCGGTGATATCGCTTGGAATAGGGTCCAGGGCGCAGAGCACGACCAGGCCTGGACGATCATGACCGTTAGTGACCATCATATGACCATGAAGAAAGTTGGCATCGCCGAGCTGAAGGCTCGGTTGAGCGAGCATCTCAGGTCGGTGCGCACGGGCCGGACGTTGATCGTGCTCGACCGGGAGACGCCGGTCGCTCGGATTGTCCCCTACGCGGCCGAGCCGGTTGACGTCCGACGCGCGAGCCGTCGCCTTCGCGACCTGGCGCCTGCGCCGCCGCCTTCGACGCCCACCGACAGCCTGGCCGTCCTGCTCGACGACCGGCGTCGCCGGTGAACGCGTGGTGCAGCTCCTGAACGCCATCGCGCCCGCGCGCGGGGCAGCCTTGGCCGCCATCGCTCTGTGCCTGCTGACGGCGCCCGGACGCGCTCAGGAACGGCCGGACGACTGGCACATCGTGGTGCTCGGGATCGCGCAGGACGGCGGCATTCCGCAACTGGGCTGCGAGCGGCCGCTGTGCCAGGACGTTCGCGCCGGCAGACGGAAGGCCGAAAAGGTATCGAGCCTCGGCCTCCTGAACCGGCGGACGGGCGACGCGTACGTCTTCGACGCGACGCCCGATCTGCCCACGCAGCTTCAGACGCTGACGGGCGGCCGCCTGCCGCGCGGCGTCTTCCTCACACACGCGCACATCGGCCACTACACGGGCCTGATGTTTTTCGGCCGCGAATCGGTGAACGCGTCGAACGTGCCGGTCTTCGCCACCGCGCGCATGGGCGCGTTCCTGGGCGCGAACGGGCCGTGGAGCCAGTTGGTTGCGATCGGGAACATCAGGCTGACCACGATGGCCTACGACCAGACGACGGCGCTCGACGGTGGTGTGCGCGTGACGCCGTTTCAGGTGCCGCACCGCGACGAGTTCTCCGATACGGTCGGGTACCGCATCGAGGGTCCGCGAAAGTCGGCGATCTTCATTCCCGACATCGATCGATGGGAGACGTGGAATCGTCGTATCCGCGCGCTGGCCGACGCGGCCGACTATGCGTTTCTCGACGGGACGTTCGCCTCGCCGGCGGAAATCAACCGGCCGATCGAGGAGATCCCGCATCCGATGATGAGCCGGACGCGTGAGCTGTTGCGCGGCTCGCGCGCGGCGCTCTGGTTCATTCACATCAACAACAGCAACGCCGAGATCGACGCCGCCGACGCCGCGAAAGAGGGGATGACCTTCCCGATGTGACAGCCGATCACGAGGGCAATCGGCCACGGCGTACATGCTCGCCGGAGCCGGCCCTCGGCGTCATTTCTCGCTATTCGAGACCGCCAGATTCCAGTGGCGGCCGGCTCGTTCCAGAAGAGTCGGGACGTCTTCTTCCAGCAGGTAGCCGCGCCGTGCCAGGTCTTTTGCCGCCGTGGCGACGAGACCCAGATATTGCTCGCGACTTTGGTAGCGTTCCTCGATGGACGGCCGCGGGTCCTTGGTACGCTCCCGGTCCGCGCGCGTGCGAGGCAGGAGAATGTAGGACCCTTGCATGCTCGACAGCAGGTTGGTCGGCCCGGATTGGGCGTTGAAGAGGTTCCAGCCGGTGTAGGTGGCCAGGGGCACGGAAATTTCCGGCATCTTCAGGCCGGCGACCTCATTGCCGTCCGCATCGACTTGCGGAACGAGCAAGGGGAACGAACCGTTCACTTCCGGTGGATCCAGGGTGATGATGCCCTTTGACGCGAACTCCAGACCGTACGAGACGCGGTATGCCTTGTGGAGTTCTTTCGGCTTCTCCACTCCCGGCAGCGCCGGGAAGCGCAGATCCTCGAGCTTCACGAGAGTCTTGTCGTCGATCCGAGGGTAGCGGCTCGGCGGCGGCTCCACACCTTCTTTGACCCACCGGTTCATCGAGAGCAGGAGCGGCCGCATGAACCAGCGGTAGTCGTTCGGATTGTTCAACTGCTGTCCGATGCTGCGCTGCGGCGGGAAGGCGCCCGGCCCGTGTTGGCCGCTGGCGAACAGGTACACGCGCGTGTTGGTCACGAGCGGCGCGTCCGCGCGCCCGTCAATCGTCGTGTGAATCAGCGAGGCGGCGCGGCCATAGTACTCGTAGGACGAGTTCGTATAGAACACCTTGGGCATGAGCTCCGGCTTCACGCGCGACAGGAGTCCGTCCCTGGCGCCCGTCTCCGGGTCGGTCTGGGACGCGTCCGTGAACGGAAAGATGTCGGTCGGATAGAACTTGTTCAGGAACGGGTGACCATCGCGCGACGGTTGCGCGAACCGGAGGTTGAAGCTGCCGCGGCCCGCGCCGGCCACGTGAGCCATGACGCCGTCGAAGACCTTTCGGTGACGCTCGTCTTCATTGAATCCGTAATAGAGATACGTCCTCAGGAAGCGTCCGCTCTGGGACACACCGAAGGCAATCCCACGGTTGATCGCACCTGCCGGGATCGACAAGGCGTCGGCAGAACCGTATTTCAACAGGGACACGACGTCGCGGACCGCCGCGGGCCCCACGCCGGCCACTGCCGGATTCTGCGACCGGTAGACGACTTCGTAGATTCTCCCCGGCTCGAAACCGCCGGCCAGATAGACGCGCGTCGGATCCGGTACCGGCGTGCCATCCGTTAGACGCGCGAACTTCCATTCATTCCGCGAGATGATGCGTCGTGGACCTTCGATGGTGTCCCGCACGGTGAGTGTGCTCGTCGCATCGTCGGGGTCGGCAACCGGGTACGCAATGTGCTCGCGATCGGCGAGCGATGCGTCGAACGCCTTCCTTGCCACGATCACTTCACTGCGAACGATGCCCACGATCGGTGTGCCGCTGTCGGTGGCGACGGGCGGATAGACCCGTACGAGTCCCTCGCGTTGCGGCACATCGAACTGCCATCCGAGCCAGAGCAGCGTGAATCCCTGCTTCATCAGGAAGCCGTCGCCCATCTGGGCGTCCGACGTCGGATCGAGGCCGCCCGCCGCGTGATTGTAGAAACCCAGCATCCCTTTGCCGCCGCGGTTGGAGACCTCGTAAAAAACCGTTCCGTTGCCGCGTTCCATCTGCTTGGGCTTGATCAGGAAGAAATCCGAGGAGAACTCCACCCGACCGCGCGCATTCCTCGGGGCTTTTCCGATGTCGGTGATGATCGTGTTCGCGCTGTTGGTGGGATCGACTTCGAAATAGATCCTGCCGGCGAGCTTCTCGTACGGCCCCGTGGCCCCGAACGGTGTGCCGCCCACCAGATCGGTCCGGGATTGGACGTCGATCCGGACGACTTCGGCGGAAAGCGGCCACGACATGACAAGCACCAACACGATGGCTGCGAGGCTGCGGAACAACATCATTCCCTCCCTGGCACTTCCAGTCCGCCTGAAGGCGGACCCTGCGTCCAGCCCGTGCTTCCCGGTCCGCCTGACCGCCTTCGCCAAGGCCACGGCGGTCCGCCGAAGCTTTAGCGGAGGCGGAAGGCGGACACTACAGTACGTCGTGGTCCGGCTTCAGCCGGACCACGTGAAGCATACACCCGCCGACCGGCCTCAAACGGTCATCGTGTTGACAAAGGAATCGCATGACTGGAGGTTGTGCTCGCTCGGCGCCGCCGTCATAATCAGGGCTGCGCGAAGAGACGGATCGGCCAGGCGCTGGCGAGCCGGCTGCTTCGTCAGGAGGGTGTATGCGACGAGTTCTCCGCGTAATGGCGTCTTGGGCGGTCGTGCTGATGGCGTATGCCACGCCGGCGTTTGCACAAACCGGGATGGCGAACATGGTGGATCACATTCACCTCGCGGTTCCCGATCAAACCCGCAGCGTGGAATGGTACCGGAAGCACTTCAGCGGCCAGACGATGACCGAGGCTCCCGAGCGGTTGATGTTCGGCGAGACCCGGATCATCTTTCAGAGGAGCGAGGCCGCGAAGCCCAGCAGCGGAAGCGTCCTCGATCACATCGGCTTCTCGGTCGCGGATCTGGATGCGGCCGTGCGAGGTCTCGAGGCCGATGGCGCGAAAGTGGTCACGCCCGCCCGCGAAGTCGCCGGATTGTTCAAGCTCGCCTTTGTCGAGGATCCATGGGGAGTCCGCATCGAAGTCGTGCAGGACGCCGCGAAGCTCGGCCTGCATCACGTGCATCTCCGCGCCCCTGACCCGAATGCCGCGCTGGCCTGGTACGTGGACAAATTCGGCGGAACGGTCGGGAAGCTGAAAGATCGAATCGACGGGATCAACTACGGCGGTGTCTGGGTGCTCGCGCAGAAGGGAGAAGCGACGCCGAGCCAAGGGCATGCGATCGACCATATCGGGTTCCGGCCGTTGAATGTCGACAGCGTCGTGGCAGGGCTGAAGGCGAAGAGCGTCAAGGTGACCACCGAGCCGCGGCCGCTGACGCTGCCCAGTGGAACGAGCATGCGCCTCGCATTCATCGAGGGCCCGGACGGCGTCAGGATCGAGCTGGTGCAACGTTTCTGACCGCGTCCAACCTTCAGTGTCAGGACCGAAGGAGGCGCGTGGCTTTCACGGCCACGGTCCGGTTCAGCTAGAGCGCTTTGCGCCGGCGTGCAGATGCCCATCACTGTCCAGGTCGAGTCGCGGGTTCTCATCGCATCGGACGACCGGGAGCTGACCGCCGCCCTCGCGCGGCTGCTCGCCCAGTACCGACCTGAGGTGGCCGCCGGGAACGCCGCGTGGGTGCTTGCGCGACTCGCGCACCGCGACGCGCTTCGGCTGCTCGTCCTCGGCGATGCGGGATTCGACTCCGGGGCGCTCGATTTGCTCCAGACCATCAAGGAGCGCCACCCCGATCTCGCCGTCCTGCTCGTCAGCGCGCATCCGACCATCGAGCACGCCACCGAGTCGATCCGGCGCGGCGCCGAGGATTTTGTACCGGTACCGTACTCCGACGAAATCGTCGTCAAGGAAGTCGACCGCATCCTCGAAGCGGCCGAACTGCGCGCGCGGGTCGAGAGCCTCGATCGGCTGGTCGCGACCCGGTACGGCTTCGAACGGATCGTCAGCCGCTCCCCCCGCATGAACGCCGTGCTCGATCGGGCGACCGCCGCCTCGCGCAGCGACACGCCGGTGCTGATCGTGGGGGAGACGGGGACCGGGAAGGAGCTCATTGCGCGCGCGATCCATGCGAACAGCCGCCGCGCGAAACGCCCCTTTGTGCCGATCAACTGCGCCGCCCTGCCGCGCGATCTGATCGAGAGCGAGCTCTTCGGACACCGGCGCGGGGCGTTCTCCGGCGCGGCGTCGGACCATCCCGGGCTCTTCGTTTCGGCGCACGGCGGCAGCGTGTTCCTGGACGAGATCGGCGAGCTACCGCTCGAGGCACAGGCCAAGATGCTCCGCGTGCTGCAGGACGGGGAGGTCCGCGCGGTCGGCGGCCTCGAGAGCCGCCGGGTCGACGTGCGGGTCGTTGCGGCGACCAACCGGAGCCTCGCCGCGATGCGCGAGGGCCGGATGCGCCCCGACCTCTTCTACCGCCTGTCGGTGCTCGTCATCGAGATTCCGCCGCTGCGCGATCGCCGCGACGATCTCCCGCTGCTCATCGGCCACTTCCTGACCGGCATGCGCGAACGGGGCGTGCACCGGGTGGACGGCATCGACGCAGGCGCCCTCGAGTTGCTGGCCGACTACCCGTTTCCGGGGAACATCCGCGAGCTCGACAACATGCTCGAAGGCCTCAGCGTGACGCTGCCACCGGCACGCACGACGATCAGCGCCGACGACGTCCGCGCCTGGCTCCGACGGCGCGGCGAGGGCGGCGATCGCACCGGCGACGCGACGCACGTGCCCCTCAAGCTCGTCGAGCTCGAAGCGTGGGCGATCGCGGAGGCCATGCGGCAGGCCCACGGCAACAAGAGCACCGCCGCTCGCATCCTCGGCATCTCCAGAGACACGCTCTATCGCAAGCTACATGACGTCGGGATCGCCCTCGCCTCGGAAGTGCCCGATTCTCGGACATCGCACTAACTGACTGCGAACGCGTGACTTAGTAGGAGAGTGTCAGAGAGTCTGACATTTGCCTTCGTGTTTCCCGTTTGCGCGAACGATGCAAGTCGCCTTCTTCCAATCACTTAGACATATCTGAAATCGTCGCGCGCCGGCATCCTCCGTGCGTGCAGCAGACCTTAGACACTCGGACTGTGTTGATTCTGCGGAGGTGCACTCCCATGCCTGCTGTCCACGCTCACATCTCGCGGCTTCGCCTCGTCGTCGTCGGCGCTGTTCTGGTCACGCTGGTCGCCCTATCCGTCCGGCCGGCGGAGGCGATTCCCGCGTGGTCGAGAAAGTACCAAACGAGCTGCTCGACCTGTCAT
>Ga0156018_1174_pt2 | contig 93219 bp, 92 predicted proteins | sample RifCSPlowO2_02_FD_107672 | JGI IMG/M metagenome (GOLD analysis project Ga0156018, IMG submission 107672) | Acidobacteria bacterium RIFCSPLOWO2_02_FULL_65_29 | reverse complement strand
CGGTGTGCTCGTGCGTCCGGAGCTCCTGGTGGCGTTGTCGGTCCGGGTGGGGGACGCGCTATCGATCGGGCAAGCGACGTTCACGATTCGCGGCGTGATTACCAACGAGCCGGGCCGCCGCGTGGGCGGTTTCAGCCTGGGACCGAGCGTGCTCATCGACTTTGCCGATCTCGAGTCGGCGGGCCTGCTCCGGTTCGGCAGCCGCGCCCGGCGCGTGCTCATGGTGCGAATGGACGATGAATCGCGCGTGCCACCGCTCGTCAATGCACTCCGCAACGACTTCAAGGAAGAATTCGTGAACGCCCGATCGTTCCGAGCGACCGACGACGAAATCGGACGCGACTTCGATCGGGCGGAAAATTACTTGAGCCTCGTTGGCCTGATCATCGTGATCCTCGGCGGCATCGCCGTGTCGAGCGTGACGCGCGTGTTCGTGCAGCAGAAGATGCGGAGCATCGCCGTGCTCAAGTGCATCGGCGCCCGCAGCGGCCAGATCATCGGGGTGTACCTGCTGCAGGTGCTCACCCTGGGGCTGGCGGGGAGCCTGCTGGGGGTCGTCCTGGCGCGCGGCGCGATTGCGGCCATTCCGCTGGCGCTGGGTGAATCGAGCGCGCTACTGGCCGGCGTCGAGTACGGCGTCACCTGGAGCGCCGCGGTACAGGGCGTGGGCGTCGGCGTGCTCGTGTCGCTGCTGTTTTCCGTGGTGCCGCTCCTGGAGATTCGCGTCGTGAAGCCGTCGTTGCTCCTCCGGGACGAACCACTCCGCGGCGGCCGCGACTGGGCGCGTCTGGCGGCGATGGTCCTGGTGTCGGCCGCGCTCGTGGCGCTCACCGCCTGGCAGGCGGCGTCGCTGCGCGTGGGGATCTCGGTCTCGGCTGGCTTCTGCGCTCTCGCGTTTGCCCTGCAGATGACCGGCCGCCTGCTGGTCCGGGCGATCGCGCCGTTGTCGACCTCTCGGTCCTTTCCGATTCGCCACGCCGTCCTGCATCTGTCGCGTCCCGGCAACCAGACGCGCGTGATCCTGCTGGCGGTCGGACTCGGGGCCTTCTTCATCGTCGGCGTTCGGTCGCTTCAAACCAGCTTGCTCGAAGAGTTCTCGATTCAGTCCGGCGAGGGCTCTCCCGACATGTTCCTGATGGACATCCAACGCGATCAGGCTGATCAGGTCCGGGCGTTCCTGCGCGACCCGTCGCACGGCGCTGGCGCCTTCGTGTTCATCCCGGTCCTTCGCGCGCGTGTGACCGGCGTCAGCGGCCGCGAGACCAATCTCGAGAGCTTCGAGGACGTCAGGGCCCGGGGCGGCCTGGGGCGCGAGTACACCGTGACCTACCGCGATCGGCTCGAGCCCAACGAAACAGTCGTTGCGGGCGCCTTCTGGAACGGCCCATCCGCCGAGGCCGAGGTTTCGGTCGAGAAGGGGATTCAGGAGCGTTTTCAGATCGACGTGGGCGATGCGATTCGCTTCGACATCCTCGGACGCATCGTGACGGCGCGCGTGACGAGCGTCCGCGAGGTCGACTTCCGGGACTCCCGCGCCGGCGGTTTCATGTTCGTGTTCCGCCCCGGCGTGCTGGACCAGGCGCCGCAGACGGTGATCTCGCCTCTGGCGGGTCCGAAGGGACCTGATGCTCGTGCGCGTTTTCAGCACGACATCGTCGAGGCGTTTCCGAACGTGTCGGTGATCGATTTCCACGAAATCCTGACAACGGTTCGCGATGTCATGTCGAAGGTCACGCTCGCCATTAGCGTGGTCGGCGGCCTCGTCCTGCTGAGTGGCGCGCTGATCCTGGTGGGCGCCGTGGCCATGACCAAGTTTCAACGCGTCTACGAGGCGGCCGTCTTCAAGACGCTGGGCGCCACTACGCGTACGATCGCGCGCATGCTGGTCGTCGAATACGGCGTGCTCGGCCTGTTGGCGGGCACGGTCGGATCGGCCGGCGCCGTGGCGTTGACGTGGGGTGTGAGCCGCTGGGCGCTCGACATCCCCTGGCGCGTGTTCGTCGGCGAGCACGTGGGCGGCGTCGTCGCCACCGCCGTGCTGGTCGCGACCATCGGCGTCCTCTCCAGCCTCGACGTTCTGAGGCACAAGCCGCTTGCCACGCTCCGAGCCGAGTAGGGCGCGTTCCTCCTGACATGTCGACAGCGAAACACACTCGCTCGACAATGCTATGATGTGATGTTGTGCGAGGCCTCGTGAGGCAGATCGTGCACCGCAAGTCACACTCTGACCGGGCATAGAGACCTATGGACGAGCAGAACTACAAGGATGCGCTCCTCAGGAAGCGCGGCGAGATCCTCGGGACCGGCGGTATCAAGCCGCTCCAGGCGTCGATGGAGAACAACACGCGCCAGGGCGACATGGCGGATCAGGCCAGCGGCAACAACGAAGTGCACATTCAGCTCAAGTTGAAGCAGACCGACGCGAAGATTCTTCAGGCGATCGAGGAGGCGCTCTGGCGCCTCGAGAAGGGCACCTACGGCGTCTGCCGCGACTGCGGCGAGCCGATTGCGGCGGCCCGTCTCGACGCCATCCCCTGGACGCGCGTCTGCATCACGTGCAAGGCGAAGCAGAGCGCGTGACGGGCCTGGTATCGCTCCTGCAGGCCTTCCACCGCGACAAGCTGACGGAGCTCCTGCGCCATGAGGCCGGCGCCCGGCTGGTCGACCAGTACGACGCCAACAACACATATCAGTACATCATCAACCGGGAGGAAACCCAGCTCGGCTGGCTGGCGAACGCCGTCGTCGAGCTCGGGGGAGCGGTGATGGACGAGGCCAACGAGCCCGCTCGAACGGCGGCGGGGAAGGGCGAAGCCGCCTCGCAGGCCATCCTGGCCGAAGACTCGCGGGCCGCTCAAGCCTTTGTCGATACCTGGCGTCCGCGGGTCGAGGTGATGGCGAACGCCCGCCATCGCGGCATGCTGCGTGTCATCCTGGGCGAGACCCTCGAGCACAAGCGGTTCTTCGATCAGGCGCTGGCCGGAGACCTCGACCTTCTCGGCCGCCGATCCGACGAGGTGGGTCCGCGGGTTGGCGCCGTGTTGCCCACCAGGTGGATCGAGTAATCGGGTAATCGGGTAATCGAGTCATTTGGTAATCGAGTAATTGGTCGCTGACGCCAATCTGGCAATCAACTACCCGATTATCCAATTATCCAATCACCCAATTACCCGATGCCTGCGGTGGTTTATCCAATTACCCGATGCCCACGGTGGTCGCCATCGCTCTCGGATCGAACCTCGGCGATCGCGAGTCCCTTCTCGGCTTTGGCCGCTCGCGTCTGAGCCAGCTCGTCGCAAGTCTCCAAACATCTTCCAATCATGAAACCGAGGCCGTCGGCCTCACCGGGCACCAGCCGCTGTTTCTGAACGCGGCCCTCGTCGGCCAGACGGCGGTGTCGGCGCGTACGCTTCTGACGGCGATGCTTCTGATCGAGCGGGATGCCGGACGCGAACGGCCCCATCCCGGCGCTCCGCGCACACTCGACCTGGACCTGGTGCTGTACGGCGACCAGATCATCGACGAGCCGGGATTGGTCGTCCCGCATCCCCGGTTCCGCGATCGGCGGTTCGTGCTCGAGCCTCTCGCGGAGATTGCGCCCCTCTTGAAAGACCCCGTGACGGGGAAGACGGTCCAAGAACTGCTGGAGCTTCTGACGTAGCCCGCCCGGCGCGTTTCTTTGTGAGTCCGCTGTCGGCCTGCTTATCGCGGCACGGGGCGCGTGTCTCAGCGAGCCAGCATGGGCGGAGGAGTGGGTAGAGTCAATGGGATCACGCTGAACTGCCTAAACTACTGCATGATCAGGTGTGCCAGCTGTCCGATCAGCGAACCGGGCACACCCTGCCAGAGCTGGCCGGACCATGCCTGCGTCACAACTTGCGTCGCGTGGTTGACGATCAAGACCGCGGCCAGGACGTAGCCGACTTCGCGGGAATAGAGCACGGTGCCAACCAGCGCGATTGGCCGGCGGGTGAGCCCCTGGAACAGCATCGCCGGGACGCCCGCCAGCAGACCGAGGAAGAGCACGGGGCCCAGGAAATGAAACGCGATGGCATGTCTAACATCGCCCTGGGCAAGCGCACAGAAAGACCGCGTCAAGCCACAGCCAGGGCACGGCAGCCCGGTGAGCAAACGGAACGGGCAGAGGGTCGGTCCGCTCTCGTCCAAGGCCCACGGAGCGTAGACGAAGCTGGCCACGAGCATCGCGGCGCCCGTTGCGGCCATGAACAGGCTATGTCTCGCCTGCTGCCTGCTCAGGCGTGTCAGTTCACTTGTGCTCGTACAGCTCATTCAGGTGCCCCTGCATGATCATCGCGGCCACCATCGGCAAGAAGATGCCCAGGATCAGCAGCAACGTGGCTTTGCCCTTCAGTTCTTCAGCCCTCCCGATCATGGCGCCCAAGTCGCCCAGGCCTTGGCCGGCAAGGTAATAGAAATACGCGTTCACCGGCAGGCAGCATCCGGCCAGAAGCGCGACGGGCGTCGAGATCAACTCGCGCCCGCTGATCTTGTTCAGCACTTCGGCGACCTTCATATTCCAGTAAATGAGGTAAAGCCCCAAGGTGCAGAATCCCAGCACCAAAACCAAGATCGGCGAATTCTGGAATACGGGAATCTGGCTCCGCTCGACCATGATGTGTCTCCCTTGCGTGCGACCCTCAGTCCACTGCTGGGCCGCCGTAGCGACAGCTGGCGGCAGGTCTCCGGAGAGCAATCGGTTTGATTGCTTCCGATGGATGGCAGACGATAGCACATCCGACCGTTCGAGGAACGGCGTCTTGACAACCCGTGGCGAATGTGGCGCCGGCAAGCGATGCAGGGCGCGCAAAAGACATGCAGAGGGCTTTACGGGGACGGGACGCTTCCGGCCAGTCGCCGGAGCGCTTCACCGGTGAGCCGATGCACCGTCCATTCGTCCATCGGTCTCGCGCCGATTTTCCGGTAAACGCCCAGCGCCAGCTCATTCCAGTCGAGCACGGACCATTCCATTCGCCCGTATCCGCGGTCGACGGCGACCCGGGCGACATGAGCCAGCAGCCGCCGCCCGACGCCCCGGCCACGCCAGGCGGGCGTCACGTACAAATCCTCCAGGTACAAGCCCGGACGTCCGAGAAACGTCGAAAACGTCTGGAAGTAGATGGCGAAGCCGACCGGATCGTCGCCGCCGTACGCGATCGCGGCCTCGGCGGCAGGGCGCGGGCCAAACAGGGAAGCGCGCAGCGTGTCTTCGGTCGCGACGACCTCGTGGGCGAGCCGCTCGTACGCCGCAAGCTCCGTGATGAACCGGAGAATCACTGGCACGTGGCGTTCGCTGGCAGGCTCGATGCGGACACCGTCGCTCGTCATGGGTGAGGCCTCATCTCACCACAAAGGACACCAAGGACACAAAGAGTGAGTCAGGCAGGACTGAAGTCCTGCACGACACAAAGGACACGAAGGACACAAGGGAGGTGCTAGCGCGCGCGACCGCGGGCGCGGCGGCTCTGGGGTCCGGGCTCTCCGGGCCGCCGCAAGGCAATCGAGCCGTTGAACGACTCGATTTCGACGCGCGCGCTGCCGCTGCCCAAGGTGAGCGTGAAGCGGCGCCGCGTGTTCTGGTCGTCCGGCTTCACGGGGAAACTGGACCTGAAGCTGCCGCCATACGTGCGCACGCTCAGCGTCGCGTTCGCCTTGTCTGGCACGGCAACGCCGATCGTGCCGTTGTGCGTCGTGATCCGGTACGCGCCGTTGTCCCGAATCGAGCCGTCGTAGGAGATGTCGCCGTTCACGGTGTAGACGTCGACGTTGGCCGATTCAATCCGATCGAGGAAGATATCGCCGTTGGTCGTGCCGGCCGTCACGTCGCCGCTGACGTCCGCCAACTGGATGCTCTCGTTGACGTTCGAGATGTCGATGCGGCCCTTCGCGTTCCTCAGCGAGATGTCGCCCTGCACCGATTTCAGGGAAATGAATCCGTTGCCGCCGCTGACGTCGATCTCCCCGCGCGTGGTTTCGACGCTGACGTCGCCTCCCACACCCTCCATCGTCACGTCGTTGTACGTGCCAGTCACCGTGATGGACATCCACCTGGGCACCGAGAGCGTGTAGTCGAGCGAGCGGGCGTTGCCCGAGCGAGACCGCCCGCGAATGACCAGCCGCTGGGCGCCAGGGCGGATCTCCACGGTTTCCCGCTCCGAGTGCTCGGCCTCGACCCGCACAGCGTCGCGGTCCCACGTTCGAATGACCACTTCGCCGGCGAAGTTGCTGATGTCGAGCCGCGTGCCCTTCTGGACGGCGACCGTCTGATCGGTCTGGACTGCCAGCGCCAGCGCCGCCGCAAGTACGTATGCCACCATCTGGATCCTCTAGTTCGCCTCGGTGAGCGCCGCGGCCCGCCGCAGCAAGTCGAGCTTCCGTCGCCGCGCCTCTAGCAGGTGCCCGCTCAGGTAGCCGTTCGACGGATCGGCGGCGAGGGCGCTGCGCGCTTCCGCGATGGCGCGATCGATGATCGACAGGTTCTGCTCGACCACCGAAACCGTGATCTCGTCGAGACGTCCGCGCCCGCCTTCGAGCGCCCGCTCGAGGTCGGCCACCGCCGCGTCGTACTGCGCGTCGGCAACGCTCACGGCCAGTGCGAGACCGTCGAGACTCGATTCGACCGGCTGGACGATGTCCACCGCGGGCACCGCCGCGTTCGCTCCCGGATTCTGGTCACGTGCGGACAGGAAGAGCGCGACCGCGCCGCCCGACAGCGTCGCCAGCAGCAGGCTCGCCGCCGCCAATTGGGGCAGCGTGAACGACACCCGCCGCGCGGGCCCGGTCATGCGCAGGGCGATACCCGGCCAGAGGTCGCGCTCGGGCGCGCGCGAGGCGAGCGAAGAGGCACCCGCGACGACGCGTCGCAGCGCGGCGAGCGTGGCCGTGCACTCGGCGCACAACGCCAGATGCGATTCAACGGCCGCCCGCTCATCGTCGGGCAGCTCGTCGTCGAGAAAGTCCGAGAGCTGATCGACCCACGGTTCATGCCTGCTCATGCATCACCCCAACTGCTCTCGTAACAACAGCCGCGCGCGGTGCAGCTGCCGCTTGGACGTGCCGGTCGCAACCTCCAGCATCTCCGCGATCTCGCGGTGCTTGTAGCCTTCGACGTCGTGCAGCACGAACACCTCGCGCGCGCCGGGCGGCAGCTGTTCGATGGCGTGCTCGACATCGACTCGAAGATCTGCTCGCGCCGCCGGGACCGTGGCCAGTTCCAGTACGGTCGGGTCGTCGATCGTCCGCTCGCGGCACAGGGCAAGCGAACGACGGCGCTCGATCACGATGTTGATCGCCAGGCGGTGCAGCCAGGTGCTGAATGCCGACTCGCCACGGAACGTGCCCAGCTTCAGCCATGCCCGGACGAAAATATCCTGGGTGACTTCGTCGGCCATATCGGTGCCCAGCATCCGGCGGGTCAGGCTGTGAATCCTGGCGACGTGGGCTCGATAGATCCGCTCGAAGGCGGATCCGTCTCCAGCGGCGGCCAGCGCCACATCGGTACTCCGCCCCGCCCGGGTTTCAATGGCCTCGCCGGTCAACGTCGCCACAGCCGATGTCATTATTTCGATGCTCGCGGGGCCCCACCCCCGCTCGCTGAGGCTCTCGCGCCGTGGCACTCGAGCGTAACTCCCACACGCGTCAACGGCTTAGACGGGCTCAGCCTATCAAAGGTTGAAGGCGACCGTTTCCGCTTCCATGGGCAGCGCCCGGAGCTCGTCTTCCGCCGCGCGACGATGACTGACGGGGTGGTCCGCCACGATGAGGCCGTCACGGCAGGAAATGATGCGGGTCCCGTATTCGGCGATGTCGTGCTCGTGGGTGATCACGAGCACCGTGATGCCGCGCTCGCGGTTCAGGCGCTGGAAGATGCCCATGACCTCGATGCTCGTTCTCGAGTCGAGGTTGCCCGTCGGCTCGTCGGCCAGCAGGATCGACGGCCGCGTGATCAGCGCTCGTGCGATGGCCACGCGCTGCTGCTGGCCGCCCGACAGCTGGTTCGGGTGGTGGTCGGCTCGCGTCTCCAGCCCGACCGCCGTGAGGGCCTCAATGGCGAGCTTGCGCCGCTCGGACGTCCGCATCTTGGCGCGGTAGAGCAGCGGGAGCTCCACATTGTCGAGCGCGGTGGTTCGCGACAGCAGATTGAAGCCCTGGAAGACGAAGCCGATCTTCTTGTTCCGGACTTCCGCGAGCTCGTCCTTGGACATCTTCGACACGTCCTGGCCGTCGAGGATGTACTGGCCAGAGGTCGGGCGGTCCAGGCACCCGAGGATGTGCATGAGCGTCGACTTGCCCGACCCCGACGGCCCGGTGACCGAGACGAAATCGCCCTCCTGGATGTCGAGCGTCACGCCGCGAAGCGCACGCACCTCCACCTCGCCCACCACATAGGTCTTGACGAGGTTGCTGATCGAAATAACGGGGGCCATGCTGTCCAGACGAATCGGGTCATCGTGTCATCGAGTCGCTGATTGCGTTGGATTGTGCTCAATCACCGACCGGATGACCCAATGACCAGATGATTCATTCACTATTCAAACCGCAGGGCGTCGATCGGATCCAGACGTGCGGCTTTCTGCGCCGGATAGAAGCCGAAGAAGATTCCCGTCGCCGCGGCAAAACCAAAGGCCATGAAGACCGCGTCGGGCGGCACCTCGGCCGGCCACGACATCCAGCGGGACATGCCCTCGGCGATGCCGAAGCCGAGCGCGATGCCGACGCCGCCGCCGAGCAGACTGAGCGAGATGGCCTCGACGAGGAACTGCAGGAGCACGTCCCGTCCCTTGGCGCCGATCGCCATGCGCAGCCCAATCTCACGCGTCCGCTCCGTCACCGACACGAGCATGATGTTCATGATGCCGATCCCGCCGACGATGAGCGACACGCCGGCGATGCCGGCCAGAAGCGTCGTCATGGTGCCCATGGCCTGCGTGCGCAGGTCCGCCATTTCCTCCTGGGTGCGGACCATGAAATCGTCGTCTTGGCCGGGCACGATCTGGTGGCGGCTCCTGAGCAGCACCGCAATCGCATCGGCCGTCTTCGACGTCTCGGTGGCCGAGGCCGCCGAAATCGTGATGTTCTGGAGATGGGTCGTCCCCATCAGCTTCTTCTGCAGCGTCGTGTAGGGCACGAGGACCTGGTCGTCGTTGTCCTCGCCCATGCCCTGGCCCTTGGACGCGAGCACGCCGATCACGCGGAACGGCTGATTGCGGATGCGGACGATCTGGCCGACGGGGTCTTCGCCCTCGCCGAACAGCTGTGTGTTCACGGTATTGCCGAGCACCGCGACCTTCGCCGCACTGGTGACGTCCTGCGGGCTGAAGAAGGTACCCGTGCGCGTCGGCCAGGCGCGAATGAGCGGAAGATCGACGTCGGTCCCTTGGATGCGGGTGAACCAGTTCTGATTGCCGGCGACGACCTGATAGCGATTCTGGACGCCGGCCGACAGGTACTGCACGCCGGGTACTTCCTCCCGGATCGCGTCGGCGTCCTCAACCGTGAGCGACGTCGCCGAGCCCGATCCGCCGCGCGCGCCGCCTTGCGTGAAGTTGCCGGCGTTCACGGTAATCATGTTCGTGCCGGCGCCCTTGATCTGGTCTTCGATCACCGACGTCGCGCCGTGGCCCATGGCGACGAGCGTGATCACGGCCGAGACGCCGATGATCATGCCGAGCATCGTGAGCGCGGTGCGCATCTTGTTACGCCCAAGCGCCTTGAACGCGATCCGGAACGTCATGACGGGAGACATGGGTTATCGCCCTCCTCGTCCGTTGCCGCCCGCGACGCCGCGATTGCCGCCGCCCTGTCCACCGGGGAACCCGCCGCGGCCCGGCTGGCCCAGGAACGGGAAAGCGCCCTGGGGCGTCGGCCGCGTCTCGGTGCCGGTCGTGACGTTGGTGACGACTTCCGTGCCCGGCTCGAGATCGCCCTCGATCAGTTCTGTCGCCTGTCCATCCGAGATGCCGAGGCGGAGCTGGACGGGCTTGATCCGCTTGTCCACGTAGAGCCAGACGCGGCCGCGCGTCTCGGTGACGGGCAGCGGACCGAATAGCGCGTCGATCGTGGTGGCGCCGGTCGCGCGGTCGGCAAGAGGCGTGGCCTGGGGCTGGGCCGGCTGCCCGTTCGCGCGGCCACCGCCTCGAGTGGCGCCGTTTGCGCCGGCCGCCGACGGATCGAATCCGCGCGCGCGCATCCGTTGCAGCATCTGCTCGCGTTCCTCGGGCGACAGGGCCTGGCGTCCGCCGCGGCCTCGACCGTTGCCACCAAACGCGCCGCCTTCTGCCGTGTCGCCGCCAGATCCGCCACGCGCTGAACCGTTGCGGCTTGCTCGATCCGAAGACGTCGGAGCTTCGCCTTCGGTGACTGCACCTTGTGGATTCGAGAGCACTGGAAACTGGGCCGCCGGCGTTGGCGCCGTCTCCGCGCGCTCGTCGGCTGCAGGCCGGTTGCCGGCCGCTCCGCTCCTCGCGGGCGGCGTCGAACCGCTCGCGGAGAGCGCCGTGCTCGAGGGAAGTCTGGGTTCCGCGGGGCGATTCGCCGTCGACGGATTGCCGTTCGGTACCGGGGCGGCGCCGTCGCCGCGTCCGCGCCCGGCTGGATCGCGCGGCGGGGTCTCGGGCGGTGCCTGTCCAAGGGCCGCGAAGATTTCGTTCGTCGGCCGGAACCTGAGCGCGGCGTTCGGCACGCGGACGACGTCGTTGCGTCGCGCGATCTCGATGTTGACGTTCGCGGTCATGCCCGGCTTGAGCTTCAACTGCGGGTTTGGCACTTCGATGACCGTCGCGTAGGTCACGACGTTCTGCTGCATGATGGGCTGAAGCCGCACCTGGGTGACGATTCCCGTGAAATCCTCGGCGGGGTAGGCGTCGACGCGGAAGGTCACGTGCTGGCGCGGGCGGATGCGCCCGACGTCGGATTCGTCGAGGTTGGCCACCACCTGCATCTTCGTCAGGTCCGCCGCGAGGACGAACAACGTGGGCGCCTGCATGCTCGCCGCCACCGTCTGCCCGCGATCCACGTTGCGCGAGATGACGAGCCCGTCGATGGGCGCGGTGATGACGGTGTGCTCGAGGTTGACCTCGTTTTGCTTGAGCGACGCCTGCGACTGGACGACCGAGGCTTCGGCCGATTTGATCTGCGCCTCGGCGGACCGGACGTTCACCTGTGCGGTCTCGAGCTCGGTGGCCGGAATCAGACTCCTCGCCGACAGTTCCTGCGCCCGCTTCAGCTTGTTCCTCGCATCGTCGGCGGTGACCCGCAGGCGTTCGACGTCGGCCTGGGCGCGAAGCAGGTTCGCGCGTGCCTGCTCGATCTGCGTCTGGATCACCGAGGGGTCGAGACGCGCGATAATCTGCCCCTTCTTCACGAGGGTATTGAAGTCTGCGTACAGGTCCTGCACGATGCCCGACACCTGGGTGCCGACCTGCACCGTCGTGACCGCTTGCAGGGTCCCGGTAGCGCCGACCGTGTCGGCGATGTCGCCGCGGGTGACGACCGCGGTCATCACGGTCGGCGCCGGCGGCGTCTTGCGGTAGTTGTAGTACGCGTAGCCGCCGCCGCCGAACGCGCCGAGAATGACCAGGGTGAGGAACGCTTTTTTCATCAATCGCGACCGCTCAGGCCGCCTCTGCGTGTTTCGGCTTTCGCAGCCCGCTGAGTCCTTCCTCGAAGATCGTGTAGACGGTCGGCACGAGCACCAGGGTGATCAACAACGAGGTCGTCAGACCGCCGATGACCACGCGCGCCAGCGGCACCTGCAGCTCGCTGCCTTCGCCGATGCCGAGCGACATCGGCACCAGGCCGAGCGCCGTGGCGATCGACGTCATCAGAATCGGCCGCAGCCGCGTGCGGCCCGCGAGCTCGACCGCCTGGCGGATCGGCAGCCCGTCGCGGCGCCGGAGCACGTTGGTGTAGTCCACCAGCAGGATGCCGTTGCTGACCACGATGCCGGCCAGCATGATGACGCCGATATAGGCCTGCATGTTGAACGACGTGCCCGTCAGCCAGAGCGACATCACGACGCCGAAGGCGGCCGTCGGCACCGAGAACATGATGATGAACGGATCGCGCAGCGACTCGTACTGTGACGCCATCACCGCGTAGACGAGCACCAGCGCGAGGATGAGCACCGTGCGGAGCTGATCGAACGCCCTGGCCTGCTGCTCGACTTCGGCGCCGAAACCGACGCTGAAATCCTTCGGCATGGTGCGCAGCAGCTCGGGCATCCGCGCCTGGACGGCCGCCAGCGCCTCACTGAGCGTGGCTTCCGGTTCCGCGCTCACGTACGCGATGCGCTGCTGATTCTTCCGCTGAACCGAGACGGGACCCACGGCGTTCTCCACGCGCATCAGGTTCTTCGCCTGCATCACCTGGCCCTGCGGCGTGCTGATCAGGATGTCCTCGACGTCGCCGACACCCTGCCGCTCGTCTTCGCGCAGTCGGACGATGATCGGGTACTCGTTGCCATGCTCGCGGAACTGCGCCGCCTGCGTGCCCGCGACGTTGGTCCGAATCGTGTTCGCCAGCGTGGTGGCGCTGATGCCGAGGAGCGCGGCTTTCGCGCGATCCACTCGAATCGCGAGCTCCGGCCGTCCTTCGTCGCGGCCGAGGCGCGAGTCGGCGATGCCTGGAATCGTATCGAGCAGGTCCTTGGTGGCCTGCGCGACACGCCGCGCATCGTTGAGGTCCTCGCCGCGGATTTCGAGCGAGAGGCGCCCGCCCCCGCTGTTCCCGCCACCCGACAGGAAGCGGTTCAGCTGACCGTTGCCGCCCGACGGGTTCACGCGCACGATCACGCCCGGAATCCCGGCGAGCTGCCGGCGCAGATCCATGGCAATCTGTTCGCTCGACCGCGTCCGCTCGTCCTTCGGTTGGAGCATGATCTGCAGGTTGCCGCGGTTGACCTGGCCGCCGCCGGGTCCGCCGCCGCCGGGTCCGCCAAATCCGCCGCCGGCGCCCGCGCTCACGATAATCGACGTGGCTTCTGGCACGAGCTCGTTGACCGCCACTTCGAGCCGGTCGAGCACGGGCCCGGTCACCTCGATGCGGGTGCCCTGCGCCAGCTCCGCGTTGACCTGGATGGCGCCTTCGTCGGCTTGCGTGGAGAACTCCTGCGGCAGACTCGGGAAGACCAGGACGGCGACGGCCACTGACGCGGCGCTGACGGCCAACACGGTCGGGCGGTGGGCCAGCGCCAGGTGCAGCAGCCGGCGATAGCCTTCGTCCATGCCGTTCAGCATGCTCTCGCTGGCCGAGTAGAGCATCCCGCCGATCCCCTTGCGCTGGTCTCGCGGAGGCGGCAGCACCAGCAGCTTCGAGCACAGCACCGGCACGAGCGTGACCGCCACGAAGAGCGACATCAGGAGCGAGAACACGACGACCACCGACAACTGGCGGAACATGACGCTCGAAATGCCTTCGAGGAACAGCAGCGGCACGAACACGGCGATGTGCGTCAGAATCGACGCGAGAATCGCCGACCACACTTCCTCGGCCCCGTCGATCGAGGCCGTCAGCCGATCCTTGCCGTGTTCCTCCATGTGCCGGAACGAGTTCTCGAGCACGACAATCGCGGCGTCCACGATCATGCCGACCCCCAGGGCGAGGCCCCCAAAGGTCATGGTGTTGAGCGTCATCCCAGAGAAATAGAGCAGCGCGAAGGTGCCGACGACCGAAATCGGGATCGACGTGCACACGATGAGCGTCGATCGGAAGTTGCGAAGGAACAGGAAGATGATCAAGACGACGAGGAACGACCCGATCAGCACGTGCTCCTGCACGGCGCCGATCGCCCGCTCGATGAACTTGGCCTGGTCGTCGAGCAGCGCGAGCCGGATGCCGGGCACCTCGCGGTTGATCCGCTCGATCTCCCGCCGAACGCCGACGGCCGTCAGCACGGTATTGGTCCCCGACTGCTTGGTGACCTGCATGCGGACGCCAGGCCGGCCGTTGATGCGCAGCACCGACCGGTTGTCTTCGGTCGTGTCTTTCACCTCGGCGATGTCCTTCAGGTAGACGGGAACGCCCGCTCGCGTGAGGATCACCAGGTCGCGGATCTGATCGAGGCTTTCGAACTGTCCCTGGCTGCGGAGCAGAAACGCCCGGTCGCCGCGGAAGACTTCACCGATGGGAATGTTCTGGTTCTCGGTCCTGAGGACGTTCACCACGCGATCGACCGAGAGCTCGAGCGCCGTGATCTTCTCGCGCGAGAGCTCGACGTGGATCTGCCGGCGGAGCCCGCCGCTCACTGTGACCGCGGCGACACCCGGCACGCGCTCTATCCGCGGCGAGAGCATGTTCTCGGCCAACTCGCGCAGCTCGACGCGGTCGAGCGAGCCGTCGATGCTTTCAACGCCCAGCCCCAGGATGGGCATCGTGTTGGGATCGAACTTCGAGATGACCGGCGCGTCCGCGTCTTCCGGCAGCCGGCCGCGCACCCTGTCGATGCGGGTGCGGATATCGTCCATCGCTTCGTTGAGATCGTGGCCCCACGTGAAGTTCAGCGTGATCTGGCTGCTGCCCTCGTTCGAGTTCGAGTTCATCTGATAGAGGCCCGACACCGCGCTCAGCTGCTGCTCCAGCGGCCGTGTGATCAGTTCCTCCATCTCGAGCGGTCCCACGCCCGTGTAGTTCACGCGCACGTTGATGGTCGGCTGCGATACGTCGGGCAGCAGATCCACCGGCAGTCGGGTCAGCGAAATGGCGCCCAGCAGGATGACGACACAACTGAGCATCGTCATCATCACGGGCCGTTCGATCGCGAAGCGCGGAATGCTCATACGAAAGCTCCTGACGATCCCGCGGGACTAAAGTCCCTCACTACATGTCCGGCGGGACTACAGTCCCGCGATACAACTGGCTGCAGCCTGGTGCTGCCTGCCCACGTCTCGAGGACGATCGACTACGATCGCCCGCCGCCGGCATTGCCGCCAGGGCCGCCCGTTGCGCCGCGACCTGCGACGCCGCGCCCGCCGCGGCCGGCGCCGCCGCGGCCGCCGCTACGCCCACGCGGGCCCCCGGCCGCTCCCGCGCCCGCACCCGGCTGCGGTTGGCCCGGCAGCACGATGCGGTCGCCCTGGCGAAGCGCGCCCGCGCCGGTCGTCACGACGGTTTCGCCCTCGGTCAGCCCCGACGCCACTTCCGCCAGGTTCTGATCGATCAGCCCGACTTCGATCTTCTTGAACGTGGCGATGTCGCCCTGATCGTTCTTGTCGGGCAGGAACACACCCCGGTTGCCGCCCATATCGACGAGGGCGGCAGTCGGCACGACGAGCGTCTTTTCCCGGTGCTCGACCGTGAAGTTCACCTTGGCATACATGCCCGGCTTCAACCGGAACAGCGGGTTGAGGATCTCGACTTCGATCTGGGCCGTGCGCGTCGCCGGATCGAGCACGGGCGAGACCCGCGCCACCTGGCCCGCGAAGGTCTCCCCGGGGTACGCGTCCACTTCAACGCGCGCGGGCAGTCCCGGCTTCATGCGCCGCAGGTCCTTCTCGACGACGTTGGCCACCAGCCGGACGAGGGTGATGTCCACGATCGACATGAAGGCCGAGTTCGGCGTCACCCAGGCGCCGGGGTCGAGCGTGCGCTTGGCGATGAACCCGCTGACGGGCGAAAAGATCGTGGTGTTGGCGATGTTGATCTTCAGCTCATCGAGCCGCGCCTGCGCCTGCGAGTACTGCGCCCGTGCGAGATCGAGCTGCGCCAGCGCCGCCTGGTAACGCGAGTCGGTGTCGTCCCATGTCTGCTTGGGAATCAACTGGCGATCGTAGAGGTTTTTGGAGCGGTCCAGGTTGGTTTGCGCCAGCCGCAGGTCGGCTTCGCGCTGACGGATCGTGGCCGCCGACACTTCAAACGACGCCTCCGCCTGCTTGATTTGCTCCTGGAGCTCGCGGTCCTCGACCTTTGCGATCTTCTGGCCCTTCGTCACGCGGTCGCCCATCCGCACGAAGATGTCGTCGAGCCGGCCATTGATCTTGGCGACGGCTTCGACCGTCGCGGCGCCAATCAGATTGCCGACCACGGTGATTTCCGAGGACATGTCGGCGCGCTTGACCGCGGCGGTTTCGACCGTCATCGGCATACGGGGCCCGCCGCCTCCGCGCCCCCCGAACCCGCCGAAGCCGCCGCCAAAATCGCCGCCGCCCCGACCGCCGGTGGATCCGGCCGGCTGCGCCGCCTCGGAGGCGCCGCCGCTCCGCAAGTAGTAAGCCCCAGCGCCGGCGCCCAGCGCCATGAGCCCAATGACAATGATCGAACGCTTCATGTTGATGATCGTTTCCGTCGCCTAATCGTGGTCTGATTCACGCAGGACTGTTTACGCTCCGCCCGCGCCGCCGCCTGCGGCGATGACGGTGATGTTCGTGTTCTGCAGCGTGGTCTGCTGCAGGCGCTCGAACTCCACGCGCGCCTTCTGGTAGTTCAGGATGCCCCGGAGCTCGCTGTTGCGCGCATCGTTCAGATCGCGCTGCGCCTGCACGACCTGGTAGTTGGTCGACATGCCGACCTCGAACTTGCTCTGCTCGGCCTCGAGCCGCCGGAGCGACAGCTCGCGCGCCGCCTGCGCCGCCTGCACCGACTCGGCGGTGTTGCGCAGGGTGATGGCCGCGTTGGTGATTTCGGTCGCCACCTGCAGCTCGATTTGCTTGATCTGCGCCTCGACCTGGCTCAGCTGGACGCGGGCGCGGGCGACCGCGGCGCCCTGCGTGCTGGTCCCGATGGGGTAGGTGACGTTCAGACCGACCGTCCAGCTCGGATACTGGCTGCGAAAGAGCGACGAGAACGCGTCGGCGATGCTGCCGGGCACGGTGGTGAAGCTGCTCCCAAGCACTCCGGAATTCGACCGCAGGAGCTGGGTGCCGCCAATCCCCTGTACGCCGTAGGTGACCTGCGCGTCGACGACCGGGAGCGCCTGGTTGCGCAGGTAGCCGAGCGTCGTGGAGTTGTTCTCGATGCTCTTTTTCGCGATCGCGACGTCGGTGCGCTCGCTGAGCGCGCGCCGAATCGCCGCTTCCAGATCGACCTGATCCGGCTGGAAGTCGGGGCGATCCACCGGTTCGAGCGTGACGCTCCAATTCGGATCGTCTGTGCCCGACACGATCAATCGCTTCAGCGTCAGCTCGGCCGTCCGCCTGGTGTTTTGGGCCGTCACGAGGCTCGAGCGGCGCGTGGCCTGTTCGGCCTGCGCCTGCACGACGTCGATCGGCGCCATCGTGCCGATTTCGACTCGCGTCTGGTTGTCGGCCACCAGCTTGTCGGCGAGCGCGAGCGACTGGCCGGCGACTTCAACGGCGAGCGTCGCGAACACGTAGTCCCAGTAGGCGTTCCTCACGTTCGAGACCAGATTGGTCATCGAGGCGCGAAGCTGAATGTCCGACACATCACGATTGATCTTGGTAACGGCAAGCGTGCGCCGTTGCGCGTCGATCTTGAAGTCGCGCAGAATCGGCTGCGTGAAGACGAACTGCCAGTTCGCATTGTACTGGGGGTTGAACAGCGCGTTGTTGCTGTCGCTCACGTTGCGGTTGTTGTTCAAGGTGGCCGTCAGGAGGCCGCCGCCCCACGCCACGTTCTGCGTGAGGCCGGCGTTGTACACCAGCCGGTCCTGCGTGACGCCTTTGCCTCCCGACGAGATCTGCAGCTGGCTGCTCGGCGTGCCGACGGTGTTCGACCGGTTGACCGCGGACGTCAGCGAGGGACTGTAGAACGCGCGCGCGCTCGCGAGCGCGATGTCCTGCAGCTCAGGATTCAGACGCTGCACGCGGATGTCGAGGTTGCGGTCGAGCGCGAACGCAACCGCCTCGTCCAGCGTCAGCCGCACGATTGGTCCCTGCTCCTGCGCGGCGACGGCGGTTTGCGGATCGCCGGAGCCCGTCGGCTCCTTCGTCGCATCGGCGGCCTGTCTGATCAACTCCCGCAGGCGCGCCTCCGAGACCTGCGCCCGCGCGGGCGCTCCCGGAAACAGCACCGCGGCGACCAGCGCCGAGGCGACAACTGCATTCGTGCGTCTCATGGATGGTGCCTCGATGATGAGCTCTACGCCGGGTTAGCGACCCGGACGGCTGCTGCCGTTGCCAGTGTTGGGGGTGGGGTTCGACTGCCGGCCGCGATCGCCAGGCTGGCGGCGACCCTCCGGCGCGGGCTGCCGTGAGTTCTGCTGCCCCTGCCGGCGCTCGGCCATCACTTTGAATCGCGCGCGCTGCTCCGGGTTCAGCACCAGCCGGATGCGCGCGAGCATCAGCGAGCGCGTTTTGTTCACGTTGGCGCGCGCCGTTTCGACCCGATCGATCTGGCGCGCGAGCAGGGCCTCGTCGGTGCTCGACTCGAGCAGCCTCGAAAGCTTCGCCTCGTACGTGTTCAGCTCGTCCCGTTCCTGCCGAAGCTCGGGCAACGTGCTTTGATGGATGCTGTCGATCCTCAAGGCCTGATCGGTCGAGAGTCCGAGCTCCTTCTTGAACTCCTCGGATCGCCACCAGAAGAACGCCTGCGACGACTGGCTGGCCGAGAGGTCGACCAGGAGGAAGCCGGCCAGAAGCCCAAGAGCCAGCACCCGGCGCGCGAAGGACAAAGTCATGCGTAAACCTCTGAAATCACTGTTCTTCTGGAAATACGATGGTACGACCCGAAGCGTTTCGCAGGTCACACAATTTTCATCGGCCGCCATCGGCCAAAACTCGATACTATTAAGTCATTTGTTCATAACGACTTAGCGAACTCGTCCCCGTGGCAGAACGCCTCGAGTCTGGCGATCGTCGCGCCGACGAGGTTGTCGGGCGTCGATGCCCCCGACGTCAGCCCGACGGCGACCGGTCCTTTCCACGGCAGCCAGCCCGTGGTCGTGACCTCCCCTTTGGTGCCCGCGGGCCGATGCCGAATCTCGGCGGCCGACACGAGGCAGTCGGGTTCCGCGACGTGAAACGTCGGACGCGACCCGGCACAGATACGTGCGAGGTTGGCCGTGTTACTGCTGTTGTACCCGCCGATCACGATCATCAGGTCGATGGGCCGATCGCGAAGCAGCGCCACCACCGCGTCCTGGCGGTCCTGTGTCGCACTGCAGATGGTGTCGAACGCCTCGAAGTGGTCGGCCAACGCACGCTCGCCGTAGCGGTCCGTCATCGCGGCCTTCAACATGCGCTCGATGTCGAGCGACTCCGACATCAGCATGGTCGTTTGATTGGCGAGCCCAATGCGCTGCAAATCCCGGTCGGGATCGAACCCCGGTGAGACGGCGTTCACGAATTTCGCGAGAAAGGCGGCTGGACTCCCGCCCTGGCGGATGTAGTCGCAGACCTCGCCGGTCTCGCGCGTATCGAACACCACGAGGTAGCGCCCACCGTAGCCCACGGCCTGCGACGCGGTGGCCTGCGTTTCTTCGTGCCACACCTTGCCGTGGATCACCGACGTACACGCGCTCTCGGCGTAGCGCCGGACGTTCTTCCAGACATTGAGCACCGAGCCGCACGTGGTGTCGATGAGGGTGCACCCCTGCCGATCGAGCTGCTCCAGCGTGGCGACGGTGACACCGAAGGCGGGGAGGATCACGACGTCTGGGGCGCCGAGCGCCTCGATGGCGCGCCGGCCATCGCTCAGAAATTGGATACCCATGGCGCGCAGCTGCTGGTTGACGTGCGGGTTGTGAATAATCTCACCCGTCAGGTACACCGCGCGGTCCGGGAACCGCCGGCGCGTTTGATAGGCGTAGTCGACGGCGCGATCGACGCCGTAGCAGAACCCGAACTCGCGCGCCAGGTGCACGGTCAGTCGACCGACACGGTAGGTGAAGTCGGCGGCCTTGACGCGCTCGATGATGTCGCTGTGATAGCTCTCGGCCAGCATGCCGGCGACGGCCGCCTTGAGGTCGAGGCCCTTGCGGAAGATGAGAGACGCCATCAGAGATGACGGAAAGTTAGAAGTGAGAACTTCGTTCCAACGTCTCACTTCTGACGTTCATCGGAGGCCAGCCAGGATCTCCGACTCGCGGGGCGTGAGCGCATCGAAGAGCAGCAGTTCCTGATTGTGGGGACCACGGAGCACCGCTTCGATTTCCGACAGGAACGCGTCGTCGTCGGCCGCCGTGCCCGGGCCGCTGACCGCGATGATGGGGGCCTCTGCGCGCGACGGGCGAGCCACCGCCATCACCGACGGGGCGGGCCCCTCCGCGCGGTATGGCGCGTTGAAATTGACGAGGATGCCGACGCCCACGCCTATGACCAGGCCGGCGGCGGCCGCCGCCGCCGCCCAGCGCGGGGCGATGCGTGCGCCGACGCGCGTCAAGTGACGGCGAACCAGCCGGGCCGGGAAGCTCAGCACGCGAGCCGGCTGCCCCAGGTGTTCGATGCGCCGCAGAATGTGCTGCTGCTGCGCGCGAAGCTCCTCCGGCGTGAAGATGGCGTCGCTTTCGGTCTCAGCGTCGGTGCGCAAGCCGTCCATGAACCTGGCAAGGTCCGAGAGACGCGCGCGGCACCCGGCACACGCCTCCAGGTGCTCGGCCGCTGGGGAATCGACGTGCTCGCCGCTTTGTTCCGCCACGTAGCACGAAAAGAGGCGGTCGTCGTGGAGATGGCGTGCACGGCCAATCACGAGGTGCCTCCAAGAAGACCGCGCAATTTGCGTGCGGCCCTGAACAAGTGGACCCGCACGGTCGATTCATTGAGGCCCGTGATGGCGCTCACTTCCCGCGGCGTCCGATCGCCATAGTGGCACAAAGTGAAGACCAGCCGCTGGCGGCCGTCGAGATGGCCAATGGCTTTGGCCAGGCGCGTGCGGCGCTCGCGCGCGAGCAGCCGCGCTTCTGGGTTCTGATCGGGCGCGATGACGGCCGCGTAGCGCGCCTGGTCCAGGCCGCTCGCTTCCTCGGACGGGACAAACCAGCGCTCGCGCCGTGCGCGCGCCTTGTGGCGGTCGAGGCAGCCGTTGATGAGGATGCGGGTAAACCAGACCTCGAACGGCCACGCCTCGCGATACGAGCTGATGTGAAGGAAGGCCTTGACGAACGCGTCCTGCACGGCTTCGTCGGCCTCGGCGGCATCACGCAGATATTGATACGCGATGCGCACGGCCCGACGCTGGTGCGCCGACACGATGCCGGCAAAGCGATCGCGCGCGAGGGCCATGTCGCCCGCCGCGACGAGGCCCCGAATCTCGACCGCCAACCGCGTGTCGTCTGAAATCGCTGGAACGTCCGTCTGGCGGCTGCGTGCCCCATCGGACGCGATCGCTGCCTCGAGGGACGGTTCGTTGCGTGCGGTTCGGGAGTCACTCATAGGTCATTACGATCAAGATTGTCGAGTGTTTACAGTCTACCGCACCTGGGAGGGATTCGCCCCCGTTCATTGACTTGTCCCGGAGCGGCCGAGTACGATTCCACGCTTCGACGTATGTCTCTGGACATTCACGGCTTAGGCGCCAGAATCAAGCGCAACCTCTCGGCGGCCGCTCTGTACGAAGAGGCGGTTCGGCGCGGCGAGGGCGTGATCGGCGCCGACGGCCCGCTGTCGTGTCGCACCGGCCAGCACACCGGACGGTCCCCCAACGACAAATTCATCGCGCAAGAGCCGTCGAGCCAGGCGGCCATCGACTGGGGCGCGGTCAACCGTCCCATGACCGTCGCCCATTTTGACGTGCTCGAGCGCGACTTCGCCTCGGCGCTTCGCGGCGCCGAGCTGTTCGTCCAGGACTGTTATGCAGGCGCGGACCTCGAGTATCGACTCCCGATTCGCGTGGTCACCGAGTACGCGTGGCATAGTCTCTTCGCCCGCAACCTCTTCATCGCGGATCCGGATCCGGCTGCGCCGTCGCACGTTCCCGAGTTCACGGTCGTCGACATTCCGAGCTTCAAGGCCGATCCCACGCGGCACGGCACCCGTGCCGACGTGGTCATCGCGCTCGATTTCAGCCGCAGGCTGGTGCTCATCGGCGGCACGAGCTACGCCGGAGAGATCAAGAAGTCGATTTTCAGCGCCCTGAACTACCTGCTGCCGCTTCGCGACGTGCTGCCGATGCACTGCTCGGCGAACGTCGGGCGGTCGGGCGACGTCGCGCTCTTCTTCGGCCTGTCGGGCACGGGCAAGACGACGCTTTCGAGCGATTCTGGTCGGGGACTCATCGGCGACGACGAGCACGGGTGGAGCGAGCGCGGGGTGTTCAACTTCGAGGGCGGTTGCTACGCGAAGACCTTCCGGCTGTCGGCGGAGGCCGAGCCGCAGATTCATGCCACGACGCGCCGGTTCGGCACGGTTCTCGAGAACGTCGTCGTGGACGAGGTCACGCGCCAGCTCGACCTGGACGACGATCGGTTCACCGAGAATACGCGCGCCGCGTATCCGATTGCGTTCATCGACAACTCGGTGCCCGGCGGACAAAGCGGTCACCCGTCGCATGTCGTGATGCTCACGGCCGACGCCTTCGGCGTTCTCCCGCCGATTTCGCGACTGACGCCGGACGCCGCGATGTATCACTTCCTGTCGGGTTACACGGCGAAGGTGGCCGGCACCGAAAAAGGCATCACCGAGCCCAAGGCGACGTTCAGCGCGTGTTTCGGAGCGCCGTTTCTGCCGTTGCCGGCGGGCCGGTACGCGCGGATGCTCGGCGAGCGCATCGCGCAGCATCGCGCGCGCGTCTGGCTCGTGAACACGGGCTGGACCGGCGGTCCGTACGGCGTGGGCACCCGCATCAAGATCCGGCTGACGCGCGCCATGATCAACGCGGCGCTCGCCGGCGGGCTCGACGAGGTCGGCTTCGCGCGCGACCCGGTGTTCAATCTCGACATTCCCTCCGCGTGTCCCGACGTGCCGGCCGACCTGTTGCGCCCGCGCGGCACGTGGGCAGACGGCGCCGACTACGATCGACAGGCGGCCAGGCTCGCGCGCATGTTCGTCGACAACTTCCGGACGTTCGAACAGGGCGTGGCCTCGGCGGTCCGCGAGGCGGGGCCTCGCGCGTGACCTGCGAGGCCGTCATCGGGCTCGAGATTCACGCGCAGCTTCGGACCGCCTCGAAGATCTTCTGCGGGTGCAGCACGGCGTTCGGCGCGCCCCCCAATACCCACGTGTGCCCGGTGTGCCTGGGGTTTCCCGGTGCGCTCCCCGTGCTCAATCGGTCGGCCGTCGACTTCGGCATCCGTGCGGCGCTGGCGCTCGGATGCCGCGTCAATCCGACATCGATCTTCGCCCGCAAGAACTATTTCTATCCGGACCTGCCGAAGGGTTATCAGATCTCGCAGTACGAGCGCCCGCTGGCGGAGCGAGGACTCATCGAGGCGAATGCCGACTACTGGGGACCCGAACGCGACATTCGGATCACCCGGGTCCATCTCGAAGAGGATGCGGGCAAATTGCTTCACGAAGGCTTTGCGGATTCCGAGCGTCGGAGCTACGTCGATCTCAATCGCGCCGGCACGCCACTTGTGGAGATCGTGACCGAACCCGACTTGCGTCAGGCCAAGGAAGCGGCGTCGTTCTTTGGATATCTGCGCGAGCTCCTGATGGCGATGGACGTGAACGACGGCAATATGGAGGAGGGAAGCCTTCGGTGCGACGCGAACGTGTCGATCCGCCAATTGTCCAGCGAGAGTCTCGGCGTGAAGGTCGAAGTCAAGAACCTGAATTCATTTCGATTTCTCGAAAGGGCCCTCGACTACGAAATCGAACGACAGGCAGAGATGCTTCGCCGCGGCGAGCCGATCCTGCAGGAGACGCGCCTGTGGGACTCGGACAGTGACACGACGGTGTCGATGCGGAGCAAGGAACACGCGCATGATTATCGCTACTTTCCAGAACCCGATCTCCCACCCCTCGTTCTCGACGATGCCCGCGTCAAGGAGATTCGCGAGGCGATGCCCGAGGCTCCGGCTGCGAAACGTCGGCGATTGGAAAAGATGTACGGGCTCGCGAGACTCGACGTCGTCAACCTGACGATCGAGCCCGGGCTGGACGGCTACTTCGAGGAGATGGTTCGCCACCAGGCGAACCCCAGAGAGGCAAAGAATTGGGTGCTGGGCGCCGTACGGGCCAAGATCAACGAGGCGCGAGTTGGCGTCGCTCAGATGAGGTCTGCCCTCTCACCAGCAGCTCTTGCGAGCCTGCTGGCACTCGTCGAAAAGGGCGCCATCAGTGGCGCGATGGCCAAGGGCGTGTTCGAGACGATGTTTCAGTCAGGCCGCTCCGCCGACGACATCGTACGCGACGAAGGGCTCGCGCAGATCGACGACGACGCGCAGATCGCCGAGCTGATCGCCGGGGTGCTGGCGGAGAACGGAGACGCCGTCGCGCAGTACCACGCTGGAAAGGCGGCCACCTTCGGATTTCTCGTCGGCCAGGTGATGAAGGCGACGCGGGGAAAGGCCAACCCGAAGCGTGTCAATGACCTGCTGAGGAAAAGGCTTGATGCTGATCGGTGACGGCGAAGTCGACAGTCAGCAGTTAACAGTCAACAGTGGGCGGTTGACCGCGCTGTGAACTGTCGACTGTCAACTGTGGACTCCGCCCTCTCAGCCCTGCGTGCTATACTGAAGGCCCTGATCGAGACTTCCAAGCTTTCGAAGCTCTATAGCCGCGGCGTCCATGCGCTGCGTGACCTTTCACTCACAATCGACAAGGGCGAGTTCCTGTTCTTGACCGGCCCGAGCGGCGCCGGCAAGTCGACGTTGCTGCGGCTGCTCTTGCGCGAGGAGCTGCCGAGCGAGGGCGAGCTGAAAGTCGCGGGCAGGAGCCTGGCGGATCTCAGCTACAGCCAGGTGCAGGCGTATCGCCGGTCGGTCGGATTCGTGTTTCAGGACTTCCGGCTGATTCCGCGCTTCACGGTGTTTCAGAACGTTTCCTTCGTCATGCGGGTGCTCGGCGTACAGGCGGCCGTGCAGCAGCGGAAGACCTTCCAAGTGCTGAAATGGGTCGGCCTGCAGCATCGCATGAACTCGCTCCCCGAGGAGCTGTCGGGCGGCGAACAGCAGCGCATCGCCATCGCCCGCGCGCTCGTCAACGATCCGCAGCTCGTGCTCGCCGACGAGCCGACGGGCAATCTCGATCCGGATCTCTCACTGGAAATCATGAACTTGTTTCGCGAGATCAACGCCAGCGGCACGACCGTCGTCGTCGCGACGCACGACCGCGAGCTCATCCGCCGCGTCGGCCGGCGCGCCATTACGCTCGACCACGGGCAGATCGTCGAGATCGTCTGATGCGCGCCCTGCAGTACGCCTTCGACGAAGCCCTCGCCAGCTTGTGGCGCGGGCGCACCTCGGGCCTGCTGTCCACCGCCACCATCGCCGTCGCCCTGTTCGTGCTCGGCGCATTCCTCGTGGCGACCTCGAACCTCGAGCGTCTCGGCGCCGAGTGGAGCCGCGCCGCCGAGATGTCGGTGTACATCGATGACGAGACCACCCCCGAGATGCGGTCGGCGGTCGAAGCCATGCTCGCCCCGGGCCCACTCATCGTCAGCTTCAGGTTCGTTACGAAGCTCGAGGCGCTCGAACGCTTCAAGCAGACGTTTGCCGATCTCGCGGCGGCCGCCGAGACGGTGGGCGACAATCCGATACCGGCGTCCTACGAGGTGCGTCTGCACACCACGCCCGGATCGCAAGACGCGGTCGACGAGCTTGCCGCGCGCCTGCGCCGGAGCGAGGGCGTGGTCGACGTGCGCTACGACCGGCAGTGGCTCGATCGCCTGCTGGCGGCGGTCAACGTGCTCCAAGGGGTCGGGCTGGTGCTCGGGGCGTTCCTGACGGTGGCGGCCGCGCTGACCGTGGCCAACGTGGTCCGGCTGGCGCTGTACGCGCGGCGTGACGAAATCGACATCATGCGGCTCGTCGGGGCGCCGGACGCCTACATCCGGGGCCCATTCATCATGGAGGGAGTGCTGCAGGGCGGGATGGGGGCCGCCCTGGCGCTGGCGGCGCTGGCCACCGTCTTCCTGGCCATTCGCGGTCGCTATTTGATGCCGCTCGCGGCGGCTGTCAACCTGTCGTCGGTACGTTTCTTGTCACTCGAGCTGTGCCTGGTGCTGCTGGCCGGCGGCATGCTCGTCGGCTGCTTCGGGGGGCTCGTGGCCTCGGGCGGCCGTGACTCGTGAGCGACCGGGAATCTTGACAGGCATTTTCGAGCGGCACTACACTGGATAGGTCAGTCGGACGATTCACCCTTCTCGAGGATCTGCATGCCACGCTTCGTGACCGACTCGAGGCCTATCAGCGCGCGGCACCCCATCACCGAGTTTTACCGAGAAGAGTTCATCAAGCACCATCGCTGTCTGCAGCAGCAGCGTCCCTACTATTCTGAGGATGCGATAACCGACGTCGAGGCGGCGCTGACCCGCATCATGAGCCAGCTCGAGCATCTCTGCGCGAAAGACGACGCCGACCGGGTGGTCAGCTCTCTGCTCAAGAAATTCGATGTCGTCACCGGGCTCTCTGCCTGGTCCGATCCCAAGCACACGCACTGAAGCAGTCCCTCGACGTTCTTCGTTCCGATCTCCTCGCCATCGTCCGGGCCGCTCTTCGTGCGGTCGATGCCGGACGGCTGGTCGAGCGCGCGTGGTCGATGGCGCCTGAAACCGGTGAAGCCGGCGTGTGGCTGATCGCGGCGGGCAAGGCGGCGCCCGCGATGGCGTCCGCGGCGATGCGATCGGCGGGCCGTCGCGTCAAGGGCGGCGTGGTCGTGACGCCGGAGCTGACTTCGTCGTTCATGTTCGACCACGAGGATCTGGCGAGGGGCGCGCGCATCGAATGCATCGCAGGCGGCCATCCGATGCCGACCGGCGGAAGCGAACGCGGGGGTCGCCGCGCGCTGGCGGTGGCGGGCCTGGCCGGCGCCGGCGACGAGCTGCTCGTGCTGCTGTCGGGCGGCGCCTCGGCACTGATGGCGGTGCCCGCCGACGGGCTGAGGCTCGAGGACAAGCGGGAGACGACCGACACGCTGCTCAAGGCGGGCGCCGACATCCACGCGCTCAACACGGTGCGCAAGCACCTGTCTGCGGTCAAGGGCGGCTGGCTCGCGGCGGGTGCCGCGGCCCCGTGCACGGCGCTGGCCATTTCCGACGTCGTCGGCGACGACCCGAGCGTGATCGGATCGGGGCCGACCGTGGCCGATCCCTCCACCTTCGCCGAGGCGCTGGACGTGTTACAGCGCTTCAACGGCGCCGATGCTTATCCGGAGGCGGTTGTGACGCGGCTCTCGCGCGGTCGGTCGGGCGACCTGCCGGAGACACCCAAGCCGGGCGACCGCCGCCTGGCGCGAGCAGAGACTCGCGTGATTGGCGGCCGCCACGACGCGATGCGCGGTGCGGCGGAGGAGGCGGCGCGACTCGGGTACCAGACCCATGCGCTCGATGCGCCGGTCGTGGGGTTCGCCAAGGACGCGGCCGCCGCGCACCTCCAGGCGATCGCGGCGCTGGCGGCGACTTCCGCGCGTCCGCTGTGCGTGGTGTCGAGCGGTGAAACGACGGTTCGCGTCACCGGCTCGGGCCGGGGCGGCCGGAACCAGGAATTCGCGCTGTCGGCGGCCGAGCCCCTGGCGTCGCTCGGGTGGGCGGCGGCCGCCAGCGTCGGCACCGACGGCATCGACGGCCCGACCGACGCCGCCGGCGCGTTGGTCGACACGGAGACCATGCTGCGTGCCGAACGCGCCGGTCTCGCCCCCCCGTCGCGCTTTCTCGCCGATAACAACTCCTACGCGTTTTTTCACGCCATCGGAGACCTTGTGCACACGGGGCCGACCGGCACCAACGTCGGCGACCTTCAAATAGTCCTGTTGGCCTGAGCCTCGAGATGTTGTCATCAGATCGAATCCTCTTGCTCATGCGCGAGCGCGTGCACCATCCTGCCGGCGCGCGCGAGCTCCTTCAAGTGCTGAAAGTGCCCCGCGACGAGCGGGCGGCCTTCACGCGTCATCTCAAGGCGCTTGTCGCGGCGGGCGACCTGGTGCTGGTCGGCGGTCATCGGTTCGGCCTTCCCGAAAAGATGGACCTGCACGTCGGCCGCCTGCAGACGCATCCCTCAGGCTACGGCTTCGTCGTGCCGGAGCGGCCGATCGAGGGCGGCGACATCTACATCGCGGGCCCGCATCTGAACGACGCCACCCACGGCGATCGCGTGGTCGCGCGAATCGAGCGGGTCAAGGAGGGCGGGCGCACCGAAGGGCGCATCATCCGGATCCTCGAACATGGCGCGCGCGGGCTCGTCGGCCGGTACGAGCGCGGCGAGGACGGCCGGGCGCATATCGTGCCCTTCGATCGGCGAGTGCTCATCGACGTGGTCGTGCCGCCGGGCGAGGAGCGCGGTGCCCAGGCAGGCGAGATGGTGGCCGTCGAGGTCACGCGCTGGCCCACGGCGACGCGCGGCGCGCTCGGACGAGTCGCGCGGGTGCTCGGTGACATCAACGCGCCAGGCGTCGACAACGAGATCATCATCAGCAAGTACGGCATTCCCGACGCGCACTCGGAGGAGGCGGTGTCGGAGGCCGTCCGGCTCGGCTCGGGTGTGTCGCCGCGGGACATCCGCGGACGCAGCGACTTCCGGCGCCTGTTGACGGTGACCATCGACGGCGAGCATGCACGCGACTTCGACGACGCGATCACGATCGAACGGCTGGCCGACGGCCATTACTGGCTCGGCGTGCACATCGCCGACGTGTCGCACTACGTGGACGAGGGCGGCGCACTCGATCGGGAGGCCTACGACCGCGGCACGTCGGTGTACTTCCCCGAGCGCGCCGTGCACATGTTTCCCTCGGAACTGGCGACTGGCCTGTGCAGCCTGAACCCTCGCGTCGATCGCCTGGTCCAGTCGTGCTTCATGGAGATCGATCCAGGTGGCGTCGTGGTGCGGCGGGAGTTCCACGATGGCGTCATCCACAGCGACGAGCGCATGACCTACACGGCGGTCAACGGCATCCTGACCGACCGCGACCCGGCGTTGATCACGCAGTACAAGGCGCTCGTGCCGATGTTCGAGCTGATGCACGAGCTCTTTCACGTGCTGAACGACGCGCGCCGCCGCCGCGGGTCGATCGATTTCGATTTGAACGAGACCGAAGTCGTGATCGACGAGGCCGGGTTGGTCGAGGCCATCATCGCGCTCGAGCGCAACGTGGCGCACCGCTTGATCGAGGAGTTCATGCTCCTGGCCAACGAGACCGTCGCGACCTATCTCGACGCCGAGGCGGCGCCGTCGCTCTACCGCATCCACGAGGCGCCCGACGTCCTCAAGGTGGCGAAGTTCGAGGAGTTCGTTTCGGGGTTCGGTTGCAGTCTGGCCGCGCCGCTCGACCAGTTGAAACCTCGCCACTTTCAGCGCCTGCTCGAGAAGATCCACGGCAAGCCCGAGGAGAAGCCGATTGCCTTTCTGATGCTGCGCACCATGCAGAAGGCACGCTACGCGCCCGAGAACCTCGGCCACTTCGGGCTGGCGTCGCCGAGCTACACCCACTTCACCTCGCCGATCCGCCGGTATCCCGATCTCGTGGTGCACCGCGCGCTGCGCGCGGCGCGTAAGGGCCACCTGACCGCGGAGGCGCGCGAGAGTCTCACCGAGGACCTACCCGAGATCGCCCGGCACACCTCCGAGATGGAGCGCCGTGCCGACGAGGCGGAGCGGGAGCTCGTGCAGTGGAAGAAAGTGAAGTTCATGGCCGACAAAGTCGGCGATGAATTCGAGGGCTACGTGACGGGCGTCGCGGCCTTTGGGCTCTTCATCGAGCTCATCGAGCACTATGTCGAGGGGCTGGTGCACGTGTCGACGATGGCCGACGACTATTACCGGTTCGAGGCGGAGGCGCACGTCCTGCGCGGCGAGAATACGAAGAAGACCTATCGGCTCGGCGACAAGGTGCAGGTGCAGGTCGTTCGCGTGAGCCAAGAGCTCCGGCAGATCGATCTGGGCCTGGTGGAGATCCTCGAGCGTGTCAGGGAAGGCGAACGGGGCCCGCACCGATCAGCGGCGCGGCCCCGGTTCGAACGCAGACGCCCGAAGCAGAGGCCCGGACGGAGAGAGCGCCAGAAACGCCGCTAGTTGCCCTTGTGGTCGGCGGTCTCGTCCTTGATCCCATCCTTGAAATTGCGAATCGCGCTGCCGATGCCCTTGCCGAGCTGCGGCAGACGATTGGCCCCGAAGATGACGATCACGATGAGAAAGATGATCACCAGCTCGGGAAGTCCAATTCGACCCATGGTCTGACTCCTTCGGTTGAGGATTGTACCACGTCGGCTCCGCGCGGGCCGATCGCCTGCCGGCGTCGGGCCCTTACCGCCGCCGCAGCGCTCTGACCGCCAGCCTCAGCTCGAACGTCTTGGCCAGCCGCCACTTGAGGCCCCGATAGGGCTGCGCGCCGGAGATCAGATCGGCCATCACGCGGCGGACGGCCTCGCTTTCCCTCAGCGCCTCGATCATGAGGCGGATGAAGGTTGGGCGGAAAAAGCCTGCCTTGAGGCGGGCGGCGCGCGCCAGCTCCGATCCGATCTCGGCGTGCACGCGATCGCGGTACTCACGGCAGGCCCGCGCCTGGTCCGCCGACAACGCGTCGGCGGCAAAGCCCGCCGATTGCAGGGCGAAGAAAATCCCTTCGCGCGTGATGGAATCGACGAGTCCGGCGGCGTCGCCCGCCAGCATCCAGCCTGGCCCGGCAACTTCGAGGACGGCCAGATCCACGGCCGACAGTGAGGGAATCGGCCAGCTGTACGGTTCCAGGCGCGTTCCGCGCGCGAGGCCGACCGCCTCCATCCATCGCGCGGCGCGATCGCGCAAGGCTGCGGATCCCACGCCCGCGTCGGCCTGCGCGCAGATGCCAATCGCCAGATGGTCGGGCCGGGGAAACGACCACAGATAGCCGGGTGGGTCGCTCGTGAGCTCGATCACGACCTCACGGCTCGTCGCACCATGCGCGAAGAACCCGGCCGCGATCGACAGCTGATCGCGCCGGAAGGGCCGCGCGACGTGTCGGCGCGTCAGGCTGTTGGCGCCGTCGGCGCCGACAATCGACGCCGCGCGGTGGAGGGCCCCGTTCGCGCAGGCGATGCGCCATGAGGCGCCGTCGCGCGTGACCGACGTCGCGCGCGCTCGGATGAGCGTCGCGCCGGCCCGTTCCGCGGCGGCGACGAGCGCGGCGTCGAACTGCGCGCGGCTCGCGACCGAGAGGGCCGGAACGGGCGATTCGGCGAACGGGACGGCCACCGACGCGCCCGACGTCGAGTCCACGAAACGCGCCGAGCGAATGGCGACCAGTGACGGAAGGGCACCGAGCCCGTCAGCGACGAGGTCGAGCGCACGGGCGGTGACGCCGCCGCCGCACGGCTTTTCGCGGGGATGTGAGGGATCGACGAGGACCACGCGAGCGCCGCGGGCCGCGAGCAGATACGCGGTCCACGCGCCCGCCGGACCGGCGCCGATCACGGCAACATCGATCTTCACTTTCTCGTCGGGCCCCAGCGTTGTGTCCTCTGTGTCCGTGTTGTGAACGAACGCGCGAAAGGAACGTGATACATTACTCTCCCATGATCGACGTCGAGACGGGACGATTCACGGTGGGCGTTTTCCAGGACGTCTCGTGGGCCGAGAAGGGCCTCGCCGCCCTCAAGCGCGCTGGGTTGCCGGCCGAGTCGTTGACGATCCTTGCGAAGGACAGTCCGGAGGTTTCCGCGCTCATTCAGAGCGCGCTCGGCGCCGCCGGGGAGCGCCTGGAGGTGGCCGCGGCGGGCGCGGTGCTGGCGCGTGGCCCGCTCGTCCCGGCCCTTCAGTCGGCGCCCGGCGATCTTGCGAAGCTCGGCTTGGCGGGTACCATGCGCCGTGTCGGATTTCAGTCGCACGACGGCCGCATTTTCGAAGCGCTGACCGCACGCGGCGGCGTGCTGGTCGCGGTCCACAGCGAGCCGCGCGCCGCCGACGCTTTGGCCGTGCTGCTGTCCTACGGCGGCGGCAACGCCGCGATTGGCGCCTGGACCGGCCGAGTGTAGGGTCCAGGCGACGCGTGTCGCACTCGCGCTGAGACAGTCAGGCCGGATGGCCTTCGGGATCGTCCAACAAGAGGCCTCGCCCTAGGGGGCATTCTTTTTGCAGTTGCAGCCCTTCGGACGCGTAGGCGAAAATGTACTCGCGGGCTCGGCTCGCCTGACATGCCAGAGACCACCAACATCGGCCGGACGACCGTCAACGCTTCGGCCGGGCATCTTTCCGTGCACATTCCGGGCGCGCATCCCGAGGAAATCTCGTTTGCGTTCGAGCGCCAGCCTGCCCGCTTGGGGTTTTCGGTCGGCGCGTCGATCCTGCTCGACGCGTGCCTGCTGGCGTTGTTGATCGTGGCCAACCGCTGGACGCCGCCCTCAACCGACACGGTCGCTGCTCTCGTGCCGCCGAGCGATCAGATCATCTGGCTCGCCGAGCCGGGCCCGGGTGGCGGCGGAGGCGGTGGCGGCAACAAGATGCCCGACCCGCCGCGCAAGGCCGAGTTGCCGGGCAAGGACAAGATCACCATTCCGATTGAGAAGCCGCCGGTTCTCGAGCCGCCGAAGGAAGAGCCCAAGGAGGAGCCGACGCCGATCGAGGCGCTGACCATCCCCGCGGTCACGCTGGCCGCCGCGAACGAAACGTTGATGGGCACGATCGACGTCGCATCGACGCCCTCGACGCTGTCTCAAGGATCGGGCGCCGGCGGCGGCGCGGGCACCGGCGTCGGCACGGGTGTCGGTCCCGGCACCGGTTCCGGACTGGGGCCGGGCAGCGGCGGGGGCACTGGTGGCGGCACCTACAGGCCCGGGAACGGCGTGACGACGCCAGTACCGATCAACGAGGTCAAGCCGCAGTACACCTCCGAGGCCATGCGCGCGCGGATTCAGGGCCAGGTGTGGGTCGAGTGTGTCGTGCAACCGAATGGCGAGTGCACAGGCGTCCAGGTCGTACGCTCACTCGACCAGACGTTCGGCCTCGACCGAGAAGCCGTGAAGGCCGCGGAGAAATGGCGTTTCCGCCCGGGCACTCGCCTCGGGCAGCCGGTGCCGGTGCTGGTCACGATCGAGCTCAGTTTCGCGCTCCGCTGATCGGAGGGCAGGCCCTCGACTCGCTCCGCTCGCTCAGGGCAGGCGGGGCGGGCCGAGCAGGCTGGGCAGGAAAAAACGAACGAGCCCGGCACGCGATCGCGTCCGGGCTCGTTTGCTATGTCTTGACTTCTAACTTCTTTTCAGTACATTCCGCCCATGCCGCCGCCGCCCGGCGCCGGTGCTTCCTTCTTCTCTTCAGGAATCTCCGAGACGAGCGCTTCGGTCGTCAGCAGGAGCGACGCGATCGACGAGGAGTTCTGAAGCGCCGAGCGCACGACCTTGGTCGGGTCGATGACGCCGGCGTGCACCAGGTTCTCGTACTTGTCGTTCAGGGCGTTGAAGCCCTCGTCGTCTTTCATCTCGCGCACCTTTTGCACGATGATCGAGCCCTCGTGGCCCGCGTTGATCGCGATCCACCGCATCGGCTCTTCGATGGCGCGCGCCACGATGTTGACGCCGATCTGCTGGTCGCCGTCGAGCTTCAGCTTGGCGAGCACGCGTCCGGCGCGGATGAGGGCCACGCCGCCGCCGGGCACGATGCCTTCTTCGACGGCCGCCTTGGTCGCGTGCATCGCGTCTTCGACGCGGGCTTTCTTTTCCTTCATCTCGGTCTCGGTCGCCGCGCCGACCTTGATCACGGCCACGCCGCCCACGAGCTTCGCCAGCCGCTCCTGCAGCTTCTCGCGGTCGTAGTCCGACGTCGTGTCCTCGATCTGGGCGCGAATCTGCTTCACGCGGCCCTCGATGTCCTTGGTGCCGCCGCCGCCCTCGATAATCGTCGTGTTGTCCTTGTCGATGGTGATCTTCTTGGCCTTGCCGAGGTCCTCCATCTTGATCGACTCGAGCTTGATCCCGAGATCCTCGGTAATGGCGCGGCCGTGCGTGAGGATGGCGATGTCCTCGAGCATGGCCTTGCGACGGTCGCCGAAGCCCGGCGCCTTCACGGCCGCCGCCTGCAGCGTGCCGCGCAGCTTGTTGACCACGAGCGTCGCGAGCGCTTCACCCTCGACGTCCTCCGCGACGATGAGGAGCGGCCGGCCGAGGCGCGCCACCTGCTCGAGCACCGGCAGCAGGTCCTTCATCGAGCTGATTTTCTTCTCGTGGATCAGAATGACGGGGTTCTCGAGCACGACTTCCATGCGCTCCGGATCGGTCACGAAGTAGGGGGAGAGATACCCGCGGTCGAACTGCATGCCTTCGACGACCTCGAGCGAGGTGTCCATGCTCTTGGCTTCCTCGACCGTGATCACGCCGTCCTTGCCGACCTTGTCCATGGCGTCGGCGATGATCTTGCCGATGTTCTCGTCGTTGTTGGCCGAGATGGTGCCGACCTGCGCGACCATGTTGCCGCTGACAGGCTTGGACATCTTCTTGAGCTCGGCGGTGATGGCCTCGACGGCCCGCTCGATGCCGCGCTTGATGTCCATCGGGTTCGCGCCAGCCACGACGTTCTTCGCGCCTTCGCGGTAGATCGCCTGCGCGAGCACGGTCGCGGTGGTCGTGCCGTCGCCCGCCGTGTCGGATGTCTTGCTCGCGACTTCACGCACCATCTGGGCGCCCATGTTCTGCAGGGGATCTTTCAGCTCGATTTCCTTGGCCACGGTCACGCCGTCCTTGGTGATGGTCGGCGAACCGAATTTCTTGTCGAGGACGACGTTGCGTCCTTTCGGCCCCAGGGTCACTTTCACCGCGTCGGCTAGCTGGTTGACGCCGCTCAGAATCGCCTGGCGCGCGTGCTCGCCGTACACAATCTGCTTTGCCATCTCTTTGTTCTCCTGTCGCTCTCGGCTTTCAGCTCTCAGCTGTCAGCTCTCAGTGGTTGGCGCAATCGACCGTCTCGGCCAGAGGGCCCGGGCGACGCGGCTCACCGTCGCCGACGGCTGATCGCCGAGAGCTGATAGCCGAATGGTTATTTCTTCTTCTTGTCTTCGATGACGGCGAGCACTTCGTCCTCACGCATGATGAGGTACTCTTCGCCGTCAAGCTTGATCTCCTGTCCCGAGTACTTCCCGAACAGGATGAGGTCGCCGGCCTTGACGTCGAGCGGCGTCCGCTTGCCGTCGTCTTTGGTCTTGCCGTTGCCGGCCGCGATGACCTTCCCCTGCTGCGGCTTCTCCTTCGCCGAGTCGGGGATGATGATGCCGCCGATCTTCTGTTCGCCTTCCTCGATGCGCCTGACAATGATTCGGTCGTGCAGCGGTCTGACGTTCATGCTGTCTACTCCGTCTGTCGTGAGGTTGTATTGAGCCTTTCGGGCTGACCCAGGCGAGCTAGCACTCACCATGGGCGACTGCTAATTATAGTTGGGTGGTTGGCAGTGTCAAGGGCTGAGTGCCAACTCTGCCTAGCCCGCCCGTTTCCTGATCTTGTAATCCCCCATCTTGCGTGCCAGGGTGTTGCGGTGCATGCCGAGTGCGTCGGCGGTCTTCGTCAGGCTGCCGTCGCAGCGCCCGAGCACCCGGCTGATGAATCGCTTCTCGAATTCGCGGACGGCGTCCTCGAACTGGACGTCCTTGTCGACCATCTCCTCCACGAGGCGCTCGATTTTCTCACTTATCATGCCAGCTCCCGGCCGGTGAGCCGGCGGAACGCTTCGACGTATTTCTCGCGTGTCTTCGCCACGACCTCGTCGGGCAGCGACGGTACGGGCGGCTGCTTGTTCCACTTGATGGCTTCGAGGTAGTCGCGCACGAATTGCTTGTCGAAGCTCGGCTGCGGCCGCCCTGGCCGATACGAGTCCCGAGGCCAGAACCGCGACGAGTCCGGCGTCAGCATTTCGTCGATCACGATCAGGCGATGCTCGTCGGGCCGTCCGTCGTCGGGGAGCAACCCGAACTCGAACTTCGTGTCGGCCACGATGATGCCTCGCGATTCGGCGTGCGCGGCGCCCTCGGCGTACAACTGCAGCGTGAGCGCGCGCGCTCGCGCGAGGACCGATGGACCCACGAGACGCCCCGCTTCCGCCTCGCCGATGTTGAGATCGTGGCCGCTCTCTGCCTTGGTGGCCGGGGTGAAGATGGGCGAGGGCAGCCGGTCCGACTCGCAGAGGCCGGCGGGGAGGCGGATGCCGCACACCGCTCCGGTCGCCGCGTAGTCTTTCCAGCCAGATCCCGACAGGTAGCCGCGCGCCACGCACTCGATCGGCAGCGGAGCGGTCCGCCGCACGAGCATCGACCGCCCGGCGAGCATGTCGGCGTCGGGGCGAGCCTCCTCGGGGTACTCGCGGGGATCGGTGGAGAGCACGTGGTTCGCCACGATCCTCGTCGTGCGCTCGAACCAGAACGTCGAGATCTGGGTCAGCACCTTGCCTTTGTCGGGAATGCCCGATCCGAGCACGTAGTCGAAGGCCGAAATGCGATCGGTGGCGACGATCAACAGGCGATCGCCGAACTCATAGATGTCGCGGACCTTGCCGTGTCGAGACGGCCCGTGGCGGGCGATCGTGGTGTGCAGGACTGGAACGGCGAGCTGCAACGGGTTTCCTCGCGCGGAAGGCTGGCATCTTACAGGGGATGCCGCGCGCAGACAACAACAACATACAGCGATATAGCGGCAGGGCGGCAGGGAGGCCGGTAGGGCGTTATAGTAGAGACCGCCGGGGATGCGATCACATTTTCGTACGATCGTCGTGCTGGCGCTGGCCTTCGCACTGCTGGGCGTCTTCCTCTATAAGGTCGACGTGCGGGGCGTGGCCGGAGAAATCATGCGCGCTCGCCCCGACTGGCTCGCGCTTTCGCTGGTCACCATGTTCATCAACCTGGCGATTCGAGCCTGGCGTTGGCAGTACTTGCTCGAACCGCTGGGTCACACGTCGTTTGCAAACGCGTTTCGCGCCACGGCCGTCGGCTTTGCGGCCAGCAGTGTTCTACCAGCGCGGGCTGGCGAGGTCATTCGCCCATATTTCCTCGCCCGGCACGAGCGCATGAGCGCCACCGGTGCGTTCGCTACAATCGTGCTCGAGCGCCTGCTCGACACCGTCGCCGTGCTCGTGCTCCTGGCCTCGTACGTCTTGATCTTCGGCCGGGATCTGGACGCCTCGAATCAGGTGGCATTCACCGCCGTCAAATGGGCCGGGGCCACCGCAGCCGCCGTTTCCTTCTCGGCGCTGGCGGTGCTCTTCTTCCTGGCCAAGGATCCGGCCCGCCTCGGCCAGACGCTCACTCGGCTCGGGCAGGTGTTGCCGTCGGCTCTTGCGGGACTCCTCGGCCGCATCGGCGAGAAATTTGCCACTGGCCTCGGCGCGATCCGCCGGCCGAGCCGCCTGCTTGGGGCGCTCGTCTGGTCATTTCCTCTGTGGCTGTGCATCGGCTTGGGTATCTGGGCCGTCACGATGGCGTTTCGCCTGCCCGTGCCGTTCACGGGATCGTTTCTGCTGATGGCGCTCCTGGTCATTGGCGTCGCCGTGCCGACGCCTGGCGCGGTCGGCGGGTTCCACGAGATGTTCCGCCTCGGCTTGACGATGTTCTTCGGCGTGTCGAACACGGCGGCCGTCGGGTCGGCCATCGTGCTGCACGCGCTGTCGATCGGGCCGGCGCTGCTCCTCGGTTTGCTGTTTGCCGGGCAGGAAGGATTGAATCTCGCGGGCATGCGCCAGCTCGCCGATCAGGCCGATCCCGGGCGTCCGGCCTGACCCATGAAGTGTCCCTACTGCGCGCACCTTGGCGACAAGGTCGTCGATTCGCGGGAAAGCAAAGAGGGCGAGGTCATCCGGCGGCGTCGCGAGTGTCTCGAGTGCGGCAAGCGCTTCACGAGCTATGAACGGATTGATGAAATCCCGTACATGGTCGTCAAGAAAGACGGGACGCGCGAGCGGTTCGATCGACAGAAGCTCGTGGGAGGGCTGCTCAAAGCCTGCGAGAAGCGCCCGGTGAGCGTGGCGGCGCTCGAAGGCGTGGCCGATCGCGTGGAAGCCTCGCTGCAGGAGCGGCCCGAGAAAGAGATCGCCACGGCCGACATCGGCGCCTTCGTCATGGAAGAACTGAAGAAACTCGACAAGGTGGCGTACGTCCGTTTCGCCTCGGTGTATCGGCACTTCCGAGACATCGGCGAGTTCATGAGCGAGCTCGAGGGTCTGCTGAACGCCAAGGAATGACGACTGGTAGAGGCTGGGGCTAGGCATGCCTGCGACGGTCACGCCGATCACGCCGCGACGCGCCAGTCGGCCGGCGCCAGCGCCGCCGCCTGCCAGGCGTCCGTTCCGCGATAACACGCCCCTCCTTCTCGCAGCCGTTGTCGTGCTGACGGCCGTGCTCGTCGCCATTCTTCTACTGGCCAACCGGACCCCCAGCTTCTCGCCGGACTTTCTGACCGAATTCGTGCTCTATGGGCTGTCGGCCGCCGACCTGACGATGTTGTTGGCGCTCGTCTTCGTGCTCGCGCGCAACATCGTCAAGCTCGTTGTCGAGCGGCGCCGCGGCCTGCCGTTCGCGCGCTTCCGCGCCAAGCTCGTGGCGCTCCTGCTCGTCATGACGCTCGTGCCGACGCTGGTTGTGCTCGCCGTGGGCAGCCAGCTGATTCTCAGTAGCATCGACCGGTGGTTCAACGCGCCCATGGACGAGATTCTGGCCGGCGCGAACCAAATTGCCGCCGACTACTACCACGAGCGGCAGATGGCAATCGACGACAACGCCGCGCGGATCGCGCGGTTGCTGGCCGGCGTGGACCTTGCCAGCCAGGACGTGGCGCCCCTGCGGGCGCTGCTGGCGCCGCTCGTGACCGACGAACGCGTGAAGATGGTGGCGGTCTACCGTCTCGGCGCCTTGGCACGGCTGCAGCCCGTCTTCGACGTGGCGGCGTCCGATCTGCCCCCGGGATACAGCCGGGCGGCCGCCGATCGTCTCGCGGACCAGGCGCTCGGCGGATCGCTCGAGACGCGGTCCATCGAGGCGCTGGGCGCGGCGGGCGACTTTCTGCATGCGGCGGCCGTCGTCCGGGACCAGGATGACCGAACGACGGGTGTGGTGGTGGCGACCGACTATCTGACCGGCGATCTCGCGGCGCGCTCGCGTCGCCTGACGCAGGCGTTCGAGAGCTACAACCAGCTCCGCGTGCTGAAGCAGCCGATGACGGGCTTGTACCTGTCTATCTTTCTCATGGTCACGCTGCTGATGCTGTTTGGCGCGACGTGGATGGGGTCGTACTTCGCCAAGCGCATCACGCGCCCGGTCCAGATGCTGGCGGCCGCGGCGCGCGAGATCGGCGCCGGGCGACTCGACCAGCGCATCGAGCCTCAGAGCCGCGACGAGTTCGGCGCGCTGACCGAGGCATTCAATACGATGGCGGGCGAGCTCGCGAGCAGCCGTCGGAAGGTCGATCGGTCGACCATCGAGCTCGAGCGGAAGCATCTGGAAGTCGAAGGCCGGCGGCGGTATATCGAGACGATTCTGGAGCGCATCACCACGGGCGTCGTGTCGATGGATTCTTCGGGGGCGATTACGACGATCAATAGCGCGGCGGCGCGGCTGCTCGGACTCGATCGACGCGCGGTCGGGCAGCCGGCGCGCGCGGTCTTCGAGCGTCCCGACCTGCAACCGATTGGGGCCTGGCTGGCCGGCGCGGGCCGAGCCAGCTCGGAGCCCGCGGCTCAAGAGATCGCGCTCGAGCGGGACGGCCAGGAACTGCACCTGGCGGCGGCGGCCACGGCGCTCGTCCGCGAGAGCGGCACGCCCGAGGGCCTGGTGATCGTGCTCGACGACGTGACGCCGCTCATTCGCACGCAGAAGGTCGCCGCGTGGCGCGAGGTGGCGCGGCGCCTCGCGCACGAGATCAAGAACCCCCTGACGCCGATTCAGTTGTCGGCCGAACGGTTGCGGCGGCATTTTGCCACCGCGCCCTCTGGCGCCCGGGCGCTGGTGGACGAGTGCACGAGCACGATTGTGGGCGAGGTCGAATCGCTCAAAGGCCTGGTGGACGAGTTCTCGCAGTTCGCGCGGATGCCGTCGCCAAAGGCGGCGCCGACCGATCTCCATCAGCTGATCGGAGAAAGCCTGGCGCTCTACAACGGCATCTGCACCGACGTGACGATCGAGCACCGGTTCGCCGGCGACGTGCCGCTCGTCCGCCTCGACGCCGGGCAGATCCGCCGTGTGATCATCAACCTCGTGGACAACGCCATCGAGGCCATGGAGCGCCGCGGCCGCATTGTGGTCGAGACCGCCCGCGACCAGCCGAACAACGTCGTTCGCATCGTCGTGGCTGACGATGGTCCGGGCATTCCAGCCGCCGAGCGGGAAAAGCTCTTTCTGCCCTACTACTCGACCAAGCGGCGGGGCAGCGGTCTCGGGCTGGCAATCGTCCGCCGGATCATCGCGGAGCACGGCGGCTCGATCGAGGTCGGCGACAACACACCAAGGGGTACGCGATTTACAATTGAGTTGCCATGCTGACCGGCGGCTTCACGGCGAGTCGACAGTCCACAGTTGACAGTCAACAGCGTGAGCACCTGTCGACTGTGAGGGTCAACTGTCAACTGGCGCGTGACGATCCATGAAGCCAACCATCCTGATTGTCGATGACGAGCCCGGCGTGCGCAGCTCGCTCAGCGGCGTCCTGAAGGACGAGGGCTACAACGTCGAGGCCGTGGCCAGTGGCGAGGCGTGCCTCGAACGGGTGACCCGTGGGCCGGTCGATCTCATCGTGCTCGACGTCTGGCTGCCAGGGATGGACGGCCTGGCGACGCTGGCCCGCCTCCGGGAACGGCAGGTCGATACCCAGGTCGTGCTGATTTCCGGTCACGGCAACATCGAGTCCGCGGTGCGGGCGATCAAGATGGGCGCGTTCGACTTCGTGGAAAAGCCGCTGTCGCTCGACAAGACCGTGCTCGTCGTGCGCAATGCCCTCAGGCAGCGGCGCCTCGAAGCCGAGAACCAGGCGCTCAGAGCCCGCGTCGATCGCACGCAGATGATGGTGGGCGAGAGCTACGCGATGCGCCAGCTGCGCGAGCAGGTGGCCATGGCGGCGCCGACCAACGGCCGTGTGCTGATTTACGGCGAGAACGGCACTGGGAAGGAGCTCGTGGCCCGCACGGTCCACGCGTTGAGCCGGCGCCGATCGAATGCGTTCGTGGAAGTGAACTGCGCGGCGATTCCGGAGGAGCTGATCGAAAGCGAGCTCTTTGGCCACGTCCGCGGCGCGTTCACGGGCGCTGTGGCCGATCGCCGCGGCAAGTTCGAGGTGGCTGATGGCGGAACCATCTTCCTCGACGAAATCGCCGACATGAGCCTGAAGACGCAGGCCAAGGTGCTGCGCGTCCTCCAAGAGCAGACCATGGAGGCCGTCGGCGGGACCGCGCGCATCAAAGTGGACGCGCGCGTGCTGGCGGCGACCAACAAGGACCTCCAGCAGGCCATCAAGACCGGCCAGTTCCGCGAGGATCTGTACTTCCGTCTGAACGTGATCCCCATCTTCGTGCCGCCGCTGCGCGAGCGGCAGGAGGATATTCCGCTCCTGGCCGATCATTTCATGGCCGAGCTCGCACGCGAAGACGGCCGGCGCCTAAAACAATTCGCCCCCGCTGCCACGTCCATGCTGCAGCGCTACCCCTGGCCCGGCAATGTGCGCGAGCTGCGCAACGTCATCGAACGGCTGATGATCATGGTGCCGGGCGAGTGCATCTCGGTGGCCGACCTCGCCTTTCTGCGTCAGGCCGACGCCCCGCGCCCCGATGCCGTCGTGCCCTCGGCCGACCGCTTGACGCTGCACGAAGCTCGCGATCGCTTCGAGCGCGATCTGATCCTGCGGACGCTCGCCGAGCAGCAGGGCAACATGTCGCGCACGGCGGAGGTCCTGGGCGTGGAGCGCAGCAACCTCTATCGGAAGATGCGGGCCTTCGGCATCGCGCCGTCGAGGCGGGCGGAAGAAGAGGAGGCCGTCTAGGGTGCTCGGGTGCGCAGTGAAGCGATCCTGTTCTCGAGAATCTTCTCCGTCCACCTGCCCCGCAGCCGCACCGCGTTCGCCGTTTCCTCCGTCAGCGCGGCTGACGGTGCCAGCCCGACGATCTCGCTCTCGAGGACGTCCACACCGTAACGACTCGTCTCTCGCCGTACGGCGTCGAACGCGCGATCGATGGGCGTTCCCTCGTAGTTGGTCAGGTTCATCGACACCTGGACGATGCCGCGATTCGGCAGACGGACGCCGAGCGCCTTGACCCACCTCAGCCCACCGCCGCGCTCGCGCACAGCACGGGCGACGGCCGTCGCGACGTCGATCCGGTCGGTGTCCAAGTTGACGTTGAACGCGATGAGCGGCCGGCGCGCGCCCACGGCCGAGGCGCCGGCGGTCGGGTGGGGCGCTGGCGGACCGAAGTCGGGCATGAAGCCTTCTCTCATCCGGACCGCCAGGCCTTCGAACCCGCCGCGTCGGATCTCGGCCAAATCCCTGCGAGACGGTGTGCGCGCGGCCTCCTCGTATAGGTAGACCGGCACCTGAAAGCGATCCGCGACGAGAGACCCCACGCGCTCCGCCAGGCCCACGCACTCGGCCATCGTCGCGCTCTGAAGCGGAACGAAGGGCACGACGTCGACGGCGCCGATCCGCGGATGCTCGCCGCGGTGGGTCCTGAGGTCGATGGCGCTGACGGCGAGCTCGAAGAGGGCCAGCACGGCGAGCTCGATGGGCCCCGGCTCACCGACAAACGTGTAGACGGACCGGTTGTGCGCGGCGTCTGCCGAGCAGTCGAGGAGGGTCACGCCGCCCACGGCGCGAAGGGTGAGAGCGGCGAGCTCGACAACCGCACTCCGGCGGCCCTCGCTGACGTTGGGGACGCATTCGATCAGAGACATGAAATCTCAGAGCTCAGGGCCCGTGAACAGGTCGCCCCGGTACACAACGCGTGCCAACAAGCGCGACAACGTTTCCGGGCACGTTCGAGCAATGTCGGCGCACGGATCTGGCCGATGTGGTGATTCTTTCACAAGCTCTCAGCGTTCAGCGTTGGAGCTCAGATCTCAACAGTTCAGCGTCCAGATTTCTGGCCTGGGGGACTCGTCAAATTGACCGTTGAATTGCCGATCCGCGAGTACTATAATCGGTCCGTCCTCGTCACCTTGATGCATGTCTGATCCTTTGCGGACTGACGCGCCGCTCGCTCTCGATTCCGGGCTCGAGGCCGATCGCGACGCGAAAATCGAGCAGTTGCTGCTTGTCGGCCTGGATCATTATTTCGCCGCGAAATACGAGCAGGCGATCGCCGTGTGGACGCGCGCGCTCTTCATCGACCGCAGCCACGCGAGAGCCCGCGCCTACATCGAGCGCGCGCGCAGCGCGATTGCCGAGCAACAGCGAGAATCCGAAGAGCTCCTGCAGAACGGGCTCGCCGCCTTCAATCGCGGCCAGGGCGACGAAGCCCGCCGCCTGCTGCGGGCCGCGATGAATCAGGGGGCGCCCTCCGACGAGGCGCTGGCTGTGCTTGGTCGTCTGAGCCGACTCGAGGCCGTCCCCGTCGCGCCGCGGGCGGCGGTCGTCGCATCCCCGGGCCGATTGCCGCGACGCCAGGACGGCGCGCGCGCGAGCGGGGCGGGTCTCCTGCTCGTCGTCGCGTTCATCGGCCTCGCCGGGGCCGCCGGCGTGTTCCTCGTGGGAACCGATCCGGTCAACTGGCGATCGCTCGTCGGGCTGGAGCCGCCTCTTCCGCCGGCGCCGGCGATGGCCACGGCCGGGGACGGCCGCCTGCCGATTCCGCGGCGAGGCGAGACCGCGCTGGCGCGGGCCCGCGCGTTGGCCGCGAGCGGCCATCTGCACGAGGCGCTCACGGCGCTCGATGACGTCCGTCCGACCGACACGCAGAACGTCGATGCCATCCGGCTGCGCACCGACGTTCAGCGACAACTCATCGGGCTGACGTCGGCGGCCCATCCCGAGACGCTCACAGGCAACGGTTCGCTTCCATGAAGTGCCCCAAGTGCAGCTACATCGGGTTCGAGACGGTCGATCGCTGCCGCAACTGTGGATACGAATTCTCGTTGGCGCCGCCGCAGCTTCTGGACCTGCCGATGCGCGACGACGTCCGATCCGAAGGCGCGCTCGACGATTGCACGCTCCTCGTTCGGGCGGCACCAGCAGCAGATGGACCGTCTTCGGCGCAGAGGCGCGATCGGGGCCTCGACCGCGCCACGACGAGTCCCGCATCGGCCGGCTCCGAGCTTCCGTTCGGCGATGAACCCCTGATCAGGAAGCCGTCGCCGCCGCGGCCCCCGTTGGCGGTGCGGCGCGCAACGCCCGAGGTGCCCCGGCTGCGCGCGCAGAGCCGCCTCCCGATGTTGGATCTGGCCCAGGCTGCCGATGCCGAATCGGCCGTCCCGTTCGAGGGTCGAACGCCCTCGCCGTGGTCCGGCGACAGTGTCGACCTCGAGCCTGCCGGCCTTGGGGTCCGGGCCCTCGCCGTGGCACTCGACCTCACGATCCTCCTGGCCATCGACACCCTCGTTGTCTACTTCACCATGAAGATTTGCGGGCTGACGGCCGCCGATTTCGCCGTCCTGCCGAAAGGTCCGCTGTTGGCGTTCCTCGTCGCGCAGAACTGCGGGTATTTCATCGCGTTCACTGCGGGTGGACAGACGCTTGGAAAGATGGCCGCGGGCATCAAGGTCGTGCCCACGGGTTCAGACGCGCCGATCGACCTCGGCCATTCAGTCCTGAGAACTTTGGTGTGGGTCGTGCTCGCGGTTCCCGCGGGCCTCGGATTCCTCACGGCCCTGAGCCGCGATCACCGCGGACTCCACGATCGGTGCGCGGGCACCCGCGTCGTCCGCCTGTCGGCCTGATCACCCGCGTCCGATGCGTTCCGTCGCGCTCGCGATCGCCACCTGCTGCGGCGTTGGATACGCACCTGTTGCGCCAGGCACGTTCGGGTCGCTGGCGGGGCTCGCCCTGTGGTTCGTGCTGCCGGCGTCTCTGTTCGTTCAGGCGGCGGTCATCGTTCTGACCTTCGCGGTCGGCGCGTGGGCCAGCGGTGTTGCCGAACGCCATTTTGGCGCCACCGATCCTGGTCCGGCAGTGGTCGACGAGGTCATGGGCATGCTCGTCACGATGTTCATGAACCCGGTCGGCTGGGTGTCGGTCGGCTCGGGGTTCCTGCTCTTTCGCTTGTTCGACATCGTCAAGCCGTATCCCGCCAACCGGCTCGAACGCCTGCCCCGTGGCGTTGGGGTGATGGCCGACGACCTGATGGCCGCCGTGTACGCCAATGTCGCCCTCAGGGGGATCCTGGCGTTGGGTAATTGGGTAATCGGGTAATCGGGTAATCGAGTAATTGGATCGGGAGCATTGAGATAACAGGCCAGCCAATTCGATTCGCCAATCAATCCATTACGCAATTACCCGATTACTCGATTACTCGATTATCTATTGCCATGTTAGTCTGCATCGTCGCCGTCGGCAGCGAGATGCTGACGCCGTTCCGTCTCGACACCAACTCCCTCGTCATCACCGAGCGGGTGAATGCGATCGGCGGAGACGTCCGACTCAAGGCGGTGGTGGGCGACGATGTGCAAGAGCTCGTTCGCGTGCTGACCGCTGCGGCCGAGTGGGCCGATCTGGTCGTCATGACAGGTGGCCTCGGGCCCACCGAAGACGACATCACCCGCGACGCTGTCGCCCGCATCATGAACGTTCCGCTCGACGTCGACCCGCGCATCGTCGATGCGCTGGGCGAGCGGTTTGCACGGCGCGGGCTCACGATGACCGAGAACAACCGACGGCAGGCCTTGGTGCCTCGCGGTGCGACCGTGCTCGACAATCCGAATGGCACGGCGCCCGGCCTGTGGATCGAACGCGGCCGGACCGCGTTTGTGCTCCTGCCGGGACCGCCGCGCGAGATGACGCCGATGCTCGACGCCGTGATTCGCGACCGGCTCGCGCCATCGGCCGGCGGCGCCGGGCTGTTCCGGCGCGTGCTGAAGATCACGGGACGGCCTGAATCGGAGGTCGATGCTGTCGCCCAGCCCGTGTACTCGAAGTGGACGGCACAGGAGGTGCCCATCGTCACGACAATCCTGGCGGTGCTCGGGCAGATCGAGCTGCACCTGACGGCGTCGGCGAACGCGCGCGAAGCGGCGGATCGGGCGCTCGACGGCGCAGTCGCCGAGCTCCAAACAGTGCTCGGCTCTTCTGTATACAGCGTGGATGGGCGCCCGCTCGAGGCTGTGGTCGGCGACCTGCTGCGCGCGAGACACCTGACGATCGCCGTGGCCGAATCGTGTACGGGTGGATTGTTGACGTCGCGCCTGACGGATGTGTCCGGGAGCTCCGACTACGTGGAGCGCGGCTACGTGTGCTACAGCAACCGCTCGAAGATGGAGCTCGTCGGCGTACCGGAGTCGACCATTCGCGAACACGGCGCCGTCAGCGAGGCGGTGGCGACAGCAATGGCGGAGGGCGCGGCCGGGCGGGCCGGCACGCGCGTCGGCATCGGCATCACGGGCATAGCGGGACCGGGCGGTGGCACGCCGGAGAAGCCCGTCGGCACGGTGGCCATCGCAGTCGTGGTGGACGGCCGCGCCACGATTCGCACGGTGCGGCTCTTCGGGGGCCGAGAGATGATCAAGTTCCAGGCCGCGCAGGCCGCGATGAATCTGCTGCGTCTGACGCTGGCGAGTGCGTGAGGCTCGAGATGCGGCTGTTTACGGCCATCGAACTGACCGGCGAGGCGCGCGTCGCGATCGACGCCGAGCAGAAGGCGATCGTGTCGACGCTAGGCGGCGAATCCCGATCGATCCGTTTCGTCCGATCCGAGCATCTGCACCTCACGCTCGTGTTCATCGGAGAGGTTCCCGACGACGCCACCAAGCTCGTCGAAGCCATGAGCGCCGACATTGGACAGAGGCCGTTTCGACTCGTCTTCGGCGGCCTTGGCGTGTTCCCGGCCAACGGCGCTCCCCGAGTGCTGTGGCTGGGCGTCGTGGATGGCTTGCGGCAGGCGATCGACCTTCATGCGCATGTGGCGGCCAAGCTGACCGGCGCCGGCGTTGCGGTGGACAAGAGACCGTTCCATCCGCACCTCACGCTGGCGCGGTGGCGCGACGGCCGGCGGTCGCCTCGCCCCGTCCTGGGGACGCCTGGCGTCGTGGCCGCCGTCGATGTATCGGCCGTGGCGCTCGTGCAGAGTCGGCTCTTGCCGGCCGGACCGTCCTATACTCGGTTGTCGCAGGCGCGCCTCGTATGTCCCTGATTATCGGCCTGGCCTATCTCGTCGGGTCGATCCCCTTCGCGTTTCTGCTGGCCAGGCGCTGGGGATCGGATTTGCGGCAGGTTGGCAGCGGCAACCTGGGCGCCGCCAACGTGCTGCGCGCCTCCGGCGTGGCGGCCGGCATCCTCGTCGCGCTGCTCGACATCGGCAAAGGCGCGGTGAGCGTGCTCCTGGCCGAGCGGCTGCATGCCGGCGGCCCCGGCGTTCCGGCGGCCGCGGGCCTGGCCGCCATCGCCGGTCATATTTATCCCGTGTGGCTTCGTTTTCGCGGCGGCAAGGGCGTGGCCACCGCGTGCGGCGTGTTCTCGGTGCTGGCCCCGTCCGCAACGGCGTCCGCGCTGGCGATCTTTCTCGTGAGTGTCATGATGACCAAGTACATCTCGGTTGGATCGGTCGTCGCCTCTGTCGCCCTGCCCGCGATGGCCTATGCCACGGGGAGCCCCGGTCCGGTGGTTGGCGCCGCGGCGGCCGCATCGGTGCTCGTCGTCTTTCGGCATCGCTCCAACCTGGCGCGGCTTCGCGACGGCGCCGAGCGGCGCATCGGGCGAGTGGCCGTCGCGTCTGCCCGTCTCGAGGATGGGCGGCGGCCGAGGGTGTGACGGATGCGAAACGTGGCAGTGCTTGGGGCCGGCAGTTGGGGAACGGCGCTCGCCGTGCACCTTTCCCACATGGGGCACGAGGTCCAGCTGTGGGCGCGTGATCCGGCGCTGGCCGCCGACATCGCGGCGCGCCGAGCCAACGCCGTGTACTTGCCCGACATCTCCCTTCCTTCGAGCGTGACAGTCACCGACAGTCTGGGCGCGGCCGTGCGCGACACCGACCTGGTCGTGTCGGCCATCCCCACGCAGGGCGTGCGGTCCGTCATGCGCGCGGCGGCGCGCGATATCCGGCGGCACGCGACGGTGGTCAGCGCAACCAAGGGGATCGAAAGCGACACGCTGCTCCGCCTGTCGGAAGTGATCGCGCAGGAGCTCGGCACAGGTCGCGCCGTCGTGGTCCTGTCGGGGCCGAGCTTCGCGGTCGAGGTCGCGCGGCGGTTGCCGACCGTTGTGCTGGCCGCGTCGACCAGCGGGACGGCCATCGAGCTCGTGCAGGCAGAGTTCCGCGGGCCGTACTTCCGGCTGTACGGATCGCCCGATGTGGTCGGTGTCGAGATTGGCGGCGCGCTCAAGAACGTGATCGCGATCGCCGCCGGCGTCGTCGAGGGATGCGGGCTCGGCCACAACGCGCTCGCTGCGCTCATCACGCGCGGGCTCGCCGAAATCACCCGTCTGGCGTGCGCGGCGGGTGGGCAGCGCGACACCACCGCTGGACTGAGCGGGCTCGGCGATCTGGTGCTCACGTGCACCGGTGCGTTGAGCCGCAACCGCCATGTGGGCATCGAGCTCGCCAAAGGACGCCCGCTCGGAGACATCCTCGCGGGCATGAAGATGATCGCGGAGGGCGTGAACACGACCGGGGCCGCGCTGGCGCTCGGCCGGCGCTACGGCGTGGAGCTGCCGATTGCCACGCAGATGTACGCCGTGCTCGAAGGGAAGTCCGACGTCCGGTCTGCCGTCGAGGCGCTCATGGTCCGGCGGCAGAAGGCGGAGACAGAAGGCACCGCGCTACCAGATTCGTGAGACGCCGTAGCGCTCGAACACCTCGTCGGTCGACACTACCGTGAGGTCTTCCTCGATCGCCTGTGCGACGAGCAGACGATCGAACGGATCGCGGTGGTGGAACGGCAGCGTCGCCACCCGACAGACGTGATCGAGCTCGACGCCGAGCAGCTCGAAAGCGTTGGCTGCCAGTTGCTCGGGGAAGAAGCGCTTGGCCGGCGCCTTCAACCGAAGCTTGCCGAGACTCACCTTGATGGCGATCTCCCAGCAGCTGGCGATGCTCAGGAAGACCTCGTTGTCCGGCGCGGCGATGGCTGTGCGGGCGCGTGAGCTCAAATGCGAAGCCTCGTCGACCCACCACAGGAAGGCCTGTGTGTCGAGTAAGACCCTCATTTGACGTACTTTGAGAAATCACGCGGTATCGCGTCGAAATCGGGGGCGATCCAAATCTGGCCCTTGGCCGATCCAGGCTTGCGCGGTGTGCGTGCCGCTCGGAGCGGTACCAGTTTGGCGACCAGCTTGTGATCCTTGGCGATCACGACTTCCTCGCCAACGGCCGCTCTGCCGACGAGCTCCGACAGCCGCGCCTTGGCTTCAGCGATGTTGACGTATCGGGCTGTACGAGAGCGAATGGCCATGTTGGTCATCTTAGATGACCAACTGGTACAAGGTCAATGCTGGGTGGTGGGTCACTTCCCTGCACTACAGTATCCATGTTGTGCCCGAGCCCCAGCCTCGCTTGATCAGCAACCGGGCGGCAGACGATCTCACGTACATCCGGTCTGCGATGGAGCGCTCGTCAGCCTTGACCGCCGTTCCTGGCGCCGGCGGCGTGGTAACGGGCGTCATCGGGCTGATCGCCGCGGTCGTGGGCGCTCGGCAGCCGACTGGCGAACGCTGGCTCGCGACGTGGCCTGGCGCTGCGTCCATCGCTGTTGTCGTTGAGCTGGCAGCGATGATTTGGAAGGCGCGGCGCGCCGGCATCGCGCTGACCGGCAAGAACGCGCGCAGGTTCGCATTGGGGACGGCGGCCCCGCTTGTCGCGGGCGGAGCGATCACCTATGACCTGTGGGTGATGCGGGATTTCAATGTCATGGCGCCGGCGTGGTTGCTGTTGTACGGCGTCGGGGTGCTCACGGGCGGGATGTTCAGCGTGCCGGTGGTCCGCGCGCTCGGGGCGTGCTTCATGGCAGCCGGGATCGCCGCGTCGTTGACACTGCCCGAATGGGGCAACGTCTGGCTCGGGATCGGGTTTGGCGGACTGCACGTTGGATTCGGCGCTTACATTGCGAGGTATCACGGTGGCTAAATCAAGCGCGGCGCGCCAAGTCAGTACGAAGGCTCAGCGAGAGGGCTCGACGCGGGCACCGAGCACCGCCCCGGCCTCCGAGATCGCGACCTCGCTCGATCGCCTGCTCCACGACCGCATGCGGCTTGGCATCGTCAGCGCATTGGCGGCGGCGGACGACATGTCGTTGTCTTTCACAGAGTTGAAGTCCGCATTGAGTGCGTCGGATGGCAACCTGGGCGGCCATGTCCGCAAGCTCGAAGACGCCGGCTACGTTTCATACGACAAAACGTTTGAAGGCCGCACACCGCGGACTGATTACAGGCTGACCGCGTCCGGCCGACGTGCGCTGGAGAAGTACCTCAATCACCTGGATGCGATCATTCGAGCGACTCGCAGCAGTTGAGCTCTCCAGCCGTCCAGCGACCCCGGCGATTGCTCCTTTTAACAGAGACCTTTTCATAATAGAGTAATGTCGCACGGCCTCGATACCAGGCAGCGGCCTCCGCGTTTCCACGCCGGTTTGTGGGAGTGTTAGCACATGACATCCTCTGTGACGAACCCCGTGAAGGCATTCGCCCTCATCGCCCTCGGCCTGGCCATGGCCGCGATGGGCATTTACGTCGCCAACGCCGACGACGCGCCCGGCGCGGCGGTCATCGGATTCCTGCTGATGCTTGCCGCGGTCCTGTTCGGCGTGAGGACCGCACGGAACCGGCTGCCGATCTGGGCCGCGCGCACCGCACTGGCGGTCGGCGTTCTCATTGCCGCGTTCGCGGCATTTCTCACCCATGCGGTCACCGTAGCAGCGCCTCTCTTCGCGCAACCGCCGGACCTGCCGTCGGTCAACGAGTCGGCGCCCTCGCCACAATGGGCGGCAGCGGTCGATCGCGCGCGGTCGATGGTGCGTGCGGCCATCGGGGAGCAGAACCTGCCAGGAGTCTCGATCGCGGTCGGCATGGGCGTGGGCATCGTCTGGGCCGAAGGGTTCGGATGGAGGGACGTCGTCACGCAGACGCCCGTTACACCGGATACTCGATTCAACATCGGCACCGCGGCACCTGTGGTCACCGCCGCCGCGGTCGCGTCCCTCGGCATGACCAACACCGGCACTGATTCGGCGGCCGAGTGGAGCCCCAGTCATCACGGGGAGCCGGAAGATGACTTCCCACTCTTCACGCTCGTCCACAACATCATCCTCAGGCCGATTGGTGTCACCGCCCCCGCGCAGCCATTGCCGGGCGATCGCGCGACGTTCTACGTCCCGAGATCCGATGACAACAATCCCCGCCGTGGACGACGACTGATGTACATGCGCGACTTGGCGTGCTGCGCGGGTGGGATGGCGTTCTATTCCACGCCGTCCGATCTCGTCCGCTTCGCCCTGGCGACGAAAGCAGACAGCGTCAACGGTCAGCTCGCAGGCGGAAGCGTGATGTCGCTGATGACGCGCCGCGACAGCGGGATCGTCGTTGCCGTGGCGTCGAACGTCGCGCACGCCAACACGGCCGCACTCGCGCTGAAAGTGGCTGACGTGTTCGCCGAACAGAAATAAACCGCCGCGCCGCGAAACTGCAGGTCCGCGCGGTCCCGCAGGTCCTTCGGCGCCAAAAGGCGCTTCAGGCGTCGCCGGCCGTGTCGGATCCAGAGGACCGCGTGGTGAGCGCGGGAGATCGTCCCGAACAGCCAGCCGAACGACGATGGATATCGAGTAACGCCGTGCTGTTTACCGACTGCCGAGTTGCTCATTCCGACCGAGCGGCCAAACAGCCCCACTACCCAATGCGGCGGGCGGTGCCGCCTTTCCCCATTTTTTCGGCAACGTGGCCGTCCAGTTGGGGACAATCGCCATCTGCCTCGGCTCGTCGCCCGCTGTCGTGGTCGTGAAACGACGAAAGAGAAATCGCTGGCCGTCCGGCGCGACTAGGTTGTCGTGCCTTGCCGGCCGGACGCCTTGCCCGTCTCTGTGCGACGCCAGACTTTTCGCCGCGGGCTGATAAGATCACACGGATGGGCGTGTTCGGCCGGATCCGCGCGAGTCTCACCCGCACCAAGCAGCAGCTCGTCGAACGCTTTGAAGACATCGTTCGACGGGCCGACGCCCCGGAGGGCCGATCGCGCGCCGTTGATGTCGAGACGATGGAGGCGCTCGAGGAGCTGCTGATTTCGGCCGATGTCGGCGTGGCGGCCACCGGTCGGATTCTCGCCGCCGTGAAGGGCCGGCCGCGCGACGGGATGAGCCTGCGCGACGTCGTGAAGCAGGAAATCCGCGCGATCTTCGCGGCCGTCGGTCGCGCGCCCCGATCGGCAGGTGCGCCCACCGTGATGCTCGTCGTCGGCGTGAACGGCACGGGCAAGACCACGACGGTCGGCAAGCTCGCGAACCTCCTGAAAAAAGACGGGCGCCAGCCGCTCATTTGCGCTGCCGACACGTTTCGCGCGGCGGCCGTCGAGCAGCTCGAGATCTGGGCGGATCGCGCCGGCGTCGATATGGTGCGGGCGCGCGAAGGCGCCGATCCGGCGGCCGTCGTCTTCGATGCGATCGCGTCGGGGAAGGCCCGGGGCCGCGATCCGATTCTGGTCGACACCGCGGGGCGGCTGCACACGCGGGTCAATCTGATGGGCGAGCTCGACAAGATTCGTCGTGTGGCGGCTCGCGAAGTGCCCGGCGCGCCGCAGGACGTGCTGCTCGTGCTCGACGCCACGGTGGGCCAGAATGGCCTGGCGCAGGCCCGCGAGTTCATGCACGTGGCCGGCGTCAACGGCATCGTGCTGACCAAGCTCGATGGCACGGCGAAGGGCGGCGTCGCCGTGGCGATCGCCCACGATCTCGATCTGCCGATACGCTATGTCGGCGTCGGCGAGGGCATTGACGATTTGGTCCCGTTTTCCGCGGACGAGTACGTGGACGGCTTGTTCGAAGAAAAATGGTGACAAACAAAGAAGAACCTTCGTGCCTTCGTGGTTTAAACGTTGTGAAACCGGTTCGAAGGATTCCGTGACGCTCACCCCGTCCGACTACATGGCGCGTGCGCTGTTTCACGCGGCCCGCGGCCGCGGACGCACCAGTCCGAACCCGCTGGTCGGCGCCGTGGTGGTGTCGGCCGACGGGGTGGTGGTGGGGCAGGGATTTCACGAGCGCGCGGGCGACCCGCACGCCGAAGTGCGCGCGCTCGACGCGGCGGGGACGCGCGCGCGCGGCGGAACGCTGTACTGCACCCTCGAGCCCTGCGCGCACATCGGACGCACGGGGCCGTGCGTGGTCCGCATCGTCGACGCCGGGATTTCCCGGGTGGTCGCCGCGGTCGAGGATCCGAACCCGATCGTGCGCGGCCAGGGCTTCTCCTTTCTCCGCCAGCGCGGCGTGAGGGTCGAGGTCGGGCTCGGCGAGACGACGGCCACGACGCTCAATCAGCCGTTCTTCACACTGATTCGCGAGCGCCGGCCTTTTGTCGTGCTCAAGGCTGCCACGAGCCGGGACGGGTGCATCGCCGAGGCGCCAGGCCGGCGGACTCGACTCACCTCGGACGCCGCCGACCGCCACGCTCAGCGCGTGCGGGCCGAAGTCGACGCGATCGGCGTCGGCGTGGGCACCGTGCTCGCCGACGATCCGTTGCTGACCGCGCGGGGCGCGTACCGCGCCCGTCCGCTCACACGCGTGGTGTTCGACCGCAGCTTGCGCACGCCGCCCGACGCACGTCTGCTCTCGACACACGACGCAGGGCCTGTCATCATCGTGACAACGGCTGGCGGAGCCAGCCATGCAGATGTGCGCAGCCGCCTCGAAGCACGGGGTGCGACGATTGTTGTGGCTCCCGATGCGACCCTGCGCGCGGCGCTCGGCTGTCTCGGCGAACGGACGATCTGCTCGCTTCTGCTCGAGGGGGGTGCCGCGATTCATCTGGCGGCGTGGGACGAAGGGGTCGCCGATTTCGTGCGATTGTACGTCACGCCGCACACGCTGGGTCCCGCGGGTCTCCGGTTCTTGAGCGGGCGGCCGTTTTCCTCCGCGGGCCTGTTCGAAGCGCGCGTGGAGCCCCTCGGGCCGGATGTGCTGATCGAAGGGTATGTTCACGGGCCTCGTTGAAATGGTCGGCGACATTGTCGAGCGCAAGCCGACGACGAGCGGCGCCAGGCTGCGCATCGGCTCGCCGATGGCCGCCGAGCTGGCTGCTGGAGACAGCCTGGCGGTCAACGGCGTGTGCTTGACGGTGATCCTGGCCGAGGCATCGGAGATTCACGCCGACGTCGGTCCCGAGACGCTGCGCGTGACGACGCTCGGGTCGCTCGCGCGCGGTGCGCTCGTGAATCTCGAACGGCCGCTTCGCGCCGACGGCCGGTTCGGCGGCCATTTCGTGCAGGGGCACGTCGACGCCGTTGGCCACGTCGAAGAGCTTCGCCGGGACGCCGATTGTCACTGGCTCACGGTGGCCTTTCCGCCGGCGCTCGCGCCCTATCTGGTGCCGAAGGGATCGATCGCGATCGACGGCATCAGCCTCACGATCGCCGGACTCGGAAGCGGCCGGTTCGACGTGATGGTGCTCCCGTTCACGATGGAGCACACCAATATGCAGGCCTTGAAGGTTCGCGACCGCGTCAACCTGGAGTGCGACATGATCGGGAAGTACGTCGTGCGCGCCGTGGAGCTGGCCGGGCTCACGCTGTCACCGCTCGGCGCGAGTGACGTGCGACACTGAGGGTCAGCAGAGGCACCGATGAAGCAGATTGAAATCGCCAAAGGCGCGCGGCGGTCGTCCAACCCCTTCGCACGGGTCGAAGACGCCGTCTCGGCCTTCCGCGTCGGCCAGATGATCATCGTCGTGGACGACGAAGACAGGGAGAACGAAGGCGATCTCACCATCGCCGCCGAGAAGGTGACGCCGGAGGCGATCAACTTCATGGCGCGCTACGGCCGGGGGCTGATCTGTCTGTCGATGACGCCCGAACGGCTCGATGAGCTCGACGTCCCGTTGATGGTCGCGCAGAACACCTCGCGCCTCGAGACCGCGTTCTGTGTGTCCATCGAAGGCAAGAACCGGACGACCACCGGGATCTCGGCCAACGACCGGGCCGCGACGGTGCTGACGGCGATCGACCCGGCCACGCGGCCGGCGGATCTGGCCAGGCCGGGACACATGTTCCCGCTGCGTTCACGGACCGGCGGCGTGATCGTGCGTGCCGGCCAGACCGAGGCGGCCGTGGATCTCGCGCGTATCGCCGGGCTGTATCCGGCCGGCGTGATTTGTGAAGTGATGAACGAGGACGGCACCATGGCCCGCGTGCCGCAGCTCGCGAAGTTCGCGCGCAAGCACAAGCTGCCGATGATCACGATTGCGGACCTGATCAAGTACCGAATGCGCACCGAAATCATGGTGAAGCGATTGGCGTCGGCCAAGCTCCCGACCGCGCACGGTGAATTCATGGTCCACGTCTTCGAGAATCAGATCGACAAGCAGGAACACGTCGCGCTCGTGACGGGTGAGATCGGCGACGGCAGGGATGTGATGGTCCGCGTGCATTCCCGGTGCCTGACCGGCGACGTGCTGCACTCGATCCGGTGCGACTGCGGTCCGCAGCTCGATGCGGCCCTGCAGCGCATCGCCGACGAAGGCCGTGGCGTGCTGCTGTACCTCAATCAGGAGGGACGCGGCATCGGCCTCGGCAACAAGATTCGGGCCTACGAGCTGCAGGACCAGGGTTTCGATACGGTCGAGGCCAATGAACGACTGGGCTTCAAGGCCGACCAGCGCGACTACGGCATGGGTGTGCAGATCCTGCGCGACCTCGGGGTGCGCTCCATGCGCCTCCTCAGCAACAACCCCCGCAAGCTCGTCGGGATTCAGGGGCACGGCCTCTCGGTCAGCGAATGGCTGCCGCTCGAGATTCCGGCGTCGGACACGACCCGTCGTTATCTGAAGACCAAGAAGGAGAAGCTCGGACACAAGCTGTCGAGCGTGTGACCGCACGATCGCTCTTTGGCGTTTGACAGCCGCGAAGCTCGTCCGCTACGATAAGTGTTTGCGGTAGAGCGGATTAGCGGGCGATGAGTCGTCGATTCCCGTTATGCCGGTCGACCCGAGAATTTTGTACTCGTTCCCGCATGACGGGCAAGGCGCGCACGGCGCGCCTGCGACCCTTCGACGTTGCTCAGGGTCGACTTGAGCGGAGTCGAAGGTCGAGGGAGCGGCGCGGGGCGTAGGGGTCCCCGCGAGCGACCGAGCCGGGGTGTGGGGCGGAGCCCCACGTTCAATGTTTGAAGCGCTCAGCTCGCGTCTAGAGGGCGCCTTCAAGGCGCTCCGCGGCGGGACCCGGCTGACGCCCGAAAAGGTCGAAACCGCGCTTCGCGAGATTCGGCTTGCGCTGCTCGAAGCCGACGTCAACTTCAAGGTCGTCAAGGCGTTTGTCGACCGCGTGCGCGATCGGGCGATGGGGCAGGACGTGCTCCGCAGCCTGTCGCCCGCCCAGCAGATCGTCAAGATCGTCCGCGACGAAATGGTGGCGCTCTTCGGCGATGCCGAGGGCGGCTTGCGCCAGACTTCGAAGCGGCCACGGGTCATTCTGCTCCTCGGCCTGCAAGGCGCGGGCAAGACGACGACGGCGGGCAAGCTGGCGAAATGGCTGACGAAAGAGGGGCGTCATCCCTTGCTCGTCTCGACCGACGTGAAGCGGCCGGCGGCGATTCAGCAACTGAATCTCGTCGGCCAGCAGGCGTCGGTTCGCGTGCACGACCCGGCGGGCCTGGTGGATCCGGTCGAGCGGGCCAAGAGCGCCGTGGCCGAGGCCGCGACCCTCGGCTTCGACGTGGTGATTGTCGACTCGGCCGGCCGTCTGCACATCGACGACGAGCTGATGACGGAGCTTGTCGCGGTCAAGGATGCGACCGACCCGTCCGACCTGCTGTACGTCGCCGACGCCATGACCGGTCAGGACGCGATCAAGAGCGCGGGCGAGTTCCATGCCCGCGTGGGCGTCACGGGTGTGGTGCTGACCAAGATGGACGGCGACGCGCGCGGCGGCGCGGCGTTATCGGTCGTCTCGGTCGTTGGCGTGCCGATCGCGTTCGTCGGCAGCGGCGAGCGCCTCGAGGACCTCGAGCCGTTCCACGCCGATCGGGTCGTCTCGCGCGTGCTCGGCATGGGCGACGTGCTTTCGCTCATCGAGCGCGCCGAGAGCGCGATCGATGTCGAGGACGCCGAGCGGCTCGAACAGAAGATCCGGGCGAACGAGTTCACGCTCGAGGACTTCCGTGATCAGCTCAGGACGATCCGGAAGATGGGGCCGCTCGAGCAGGTCATCGGCATGCTGCCGGGCATGGGCAATCTGAAGGCGCTGGCGGAGAACAAGCCCGACGAGACGCAGGTGACACGCATCGAGGCGATCATCAGCTCGATGACGCCCGACGAACGACGCCGGCAACACATCATCAACGGCAGCCGCCGCAAGCGCATCGCGAAGGGCAGCGGAACGTCGGTTGAAGAGGTGAACAGACTGCTGAAGCAGTTCGTCCAGATGCAGAAGATGCTCAAGTCGCTCGGTGGCATGGCCGGGCTGTCGGGCGGAGGCAAGCACGCGCGCCGCCGCGCGATGCAGATGCTGCGCAACCGGGGATAGTCCCCGGGGCTCGATGGCAGGCAGGTCTAAAGACCTGCACTACACCCGAGGGTTGTCGCGCAGGACTTCAGTCCTGCCAGAGTTGTGGTGCAGGACTTCAGTCCTGCCCGCACCGTGCAGCGTATTCTCGACTCGGGTCGCGAGCCCCGAGCCGTATCAAGGAGTGCAGCCGATGGTCGTCATTCGTCTTCGACGGGCGGGATCCAAGAAGCGCCCGTTCTTCCGTGTGGTCGTGACCGATTCCAGGGCCGCGCGCGACAGCAGCTTCGTCGAAATTCTCGGACACTACAACCCCCGCTCCAAGCCGGCGGCGGTCAACATCGACACGGAGCGCGTGGAGCATTGGCTGAAGAAGGGCGCGCAGCCGTCCGATTCGGTGCGCACGCTCCTCGCGCGCCATCTGACGCGGCCTGCGGTTCCAGCTCCCGCGGCCGCGCCCGCGAAATGAGCGCGCAGGATCAGAAGAGCGCCGTCCGGGCCGTCGTCGAAGTGTTGGCGCGCGCGCTGACGGATCGGCCCGGCGAGGTGCAGGTGCGGGAGTCCCAGCACAAGGGGACCACGCTCATCGAACTGTTCGTCGGCCCTGGCGAGCTTGGCCGCGTGATCGGGAAGCAAGGACGCACCGCGGCCGCCCTCCGCACGCTCGCCGCCAGTGCGGGGGAAAAGGAAGGCAAGACGGTGACCTTGGAGATACGGGACAGTCCGTACAAAGGGTGATTGCGTTCTGTCATTCTGCAATTCTGCAATTCTGCAATGCCGAAATGGGAGGAAATGGCCGTCGTCGGACGAATCGCGCGGGCCCACGGCATCAAGGGGCAGGTCATCGTCAATCCGGAGACTGATTTTCCGGATGAGCGGTTCCGGGCAGGCGCGGAATTGTTCATCAATCGCACCGGAGTCGTCGAACCGATCAGCGTGACGACGGTGCGTTTTCACCGCGCGCGGCCCGTGATCGGCGTCAGCGGCGTCGAGGATATGGACGCGGCGAGCGGCCTGGCCGGGTTGGAGCTTCGGGTGCCGGTCGAGTGGCTCGCGCCGCTTCCGTCTGGAACCTACTATCACCACGATCTCGTGGGGTGCCGCGTCGAGACTCGCGCCGGCGAGCCGCTCGGCATCGTCAGAGGCGTGGAGGGCGGCGCGGGCGGAAGCCGGCTGGTGGTCGAGGCCGCGGGCGCCGAGGTGCTCGTGCCGTTCGTGCTCGAGATTTGCACGACGATCGACGTGCCGGGCGGGCGCATCGTGATTGCGCCCCCACGCGGGTTGCTCGAATTGAACGCGCGGTCTCAACCGGTTGCCGCAAGGCCAGCGACCGGAAGTGAGCAGTGAAACGTCAACGTTAGCGTCCGAGATGCGAATCGACATCGTCACGATCTTTCCGGCGATGGTCGAGCAGGCGCTGACGGCCGGCATCGTGGGGCGCGCGATCGAGCGCGGCGCGCTGGCCGTGCATGTGCACGACCTGCGGGCGTTCACGACCGACCGGCATCGCGTCGTCGACGACGTGCCCTACGGAGGCGGCCCCGGCATGGTGCTGAAGCCGGAGCCGATTTTTCGCGCGCTCGACGCGATTGCGGCGACGGTGGAGACAGTGCCGGCGGTGATTCTGACTTCGCCGCAAGGCACGACGCTCACCCAGGAGGTGGCCGAGCGGCTGAGCCGCAAGCCCGGCTTCACGATCGTGTGCGGCCGGTACGAGGGCGTCGACGAGCGCGTGCGGGCCAGAGTCGACGAGGAGATCTCGATCGGAGACTACGTGTTGAGCGGCGGCGAGCTGCCGGCGCTGGTCATCGTCGACAGCGTCGCACGGCTCGTTCCCGGCGTGGTCGGAGACGAGCGGTCGGTCGCCGAGGATTCGTTCAGCCGCGGGCTGCTCGACTTTCCCCAGTACACGCGGCCGGCGGCGCTGACGATCGTGGCGCGGGGCGGGGCGGCGCCGGCGGCGGCTCTCAAGGTGCCCGACGTGCTCTTGTCGGGGAACCACGCCGAGATCCGGCGGTGGCGGAAGCGCGAGGCGATCGGTCGAACGCTGGCGCGCCGGCCGGACCTGCTGGCGTCGGCGGCGCTCGACGACGAGGAACGGGAGATTCTGCGCCAGCTGGCCGCAGATCCGGAGAAGACGTAGGGCGGGTCTTCAGACCCGCCGTCAAGTCAGACAAGGAGCAGCACGAACATGGGCGCCATCGAAGTCGTGGAACAGCCGCAGATCGCCGATCGTCCGGCGATGAAGTCGGGCGATACCGTCAAGGTGCACGTGAAGGTGCGCGAGGGCGACAAGGAGCGCATCCAGATCTTCGAGGGTGTCGTGATTGGGGTGCATCGCGGCGGCGCGCGTGCGTCGTTCACGGTGCGGAAAGTGTCGTTCGGGCAGGGCGTCGAGCGCATTTTTCCGCTGCATTCGCCCACGATCCAGAAGGTCGAAGTGACGCGGTCGGCCAGAGTGCGCCGCGCCAAGCTCTACTATCTGCGCGACCTGAAGGGAAAGGCGGCGCGCATGGAGCAGAGAGAAGAAAGCCGGGAGGGAAGTAGGAAGTAACTTCTGACTTCTACGTTTCCCTATGCGCATCGCGGCGACGCGGACGCTGGAAAACGCGCTGAGGCGTGCCGGCTTCTGCTGCGTCGCCGGGGTCGACGAAGTCGGGCGCGGCTGTCTGGCCGGGCCGGTGGTCGCCGCAGCCGTGGTGCTGGATCCGCTTCGGCACATCCCGGGTATGAGCGATTCCAAGATGGTGCCGGCCGCCGAGCGCGAGCGGCTGTGCGGCGCCATCATCCGGCAGGCGGTGGCCTGGGCGGTCGCGTCCGCGGGTCCGCGCGAGATCGACGAGATCAACATCCACCAGGCCTCTCTGAGAGCGATGCAACGGGCCGTCATGTCGCTCACGCCGCTTCCCGACATCGTGCTGGTCGATGCGTTTCGCGTCCCGGATCTTCCGATGGCGCAGCGCGCCGTGCCGCACGGCGACCGCCGCTGCGCGGCGATCGCGGCGGCGTCGATTCTTGCGAAAGTGACGAGGGATCGCGACATGGTGGCGCTGCACGACCGCGACCCGCGGTACGGATACGATCGTCACAAAGGCTACGCGACCGCCGACCATCTCAACGCCGTTGCGCGGTTTGGCTACTCGGACGCACATCGACGATCGTTTCGCCCGCCGACGCCGTTTGATACGATTGACTAGCCGTGCCCGCGTGACCCGCGGTGCGGCGATTCCCCGAGTCGCGGGGAGGACCAACAGCCTGGACCGTGGACATCGATCGCGCGGCTGTGCTGCGCAACGCCGAAACGCTGCTTCGCCAGGGAAAACCTGACCTGGCCATCGCGGAATACCTGCGCGTCGTCGAAAAATTCCCGCGCGACTGGAACACCGGCAATGTTCTTGGCGACTTGTACGTGCGCGCCGGGCAGGTCGACAGGGCGGTCGATCGGTTCGTCCATATCGCCGACAGCCTGAGCGACGAGGGCTTCCTCTCCAAAGCGCACGCGATCTACAAGAAGGTCCTCAGGATCAAGCCCGACCACGAGCACGCGCTGCTCCAGAGCACCGAGATCGCCAGCAGCCAGGGGCTGCTGGGCGATGCACGCGCCTACTTGAACACGTTGCTCGAGCTCCGGAGGAACAAAGGCGACCAGCGCGGCGTGGCGCAGATGCGAATCCGCTTGGCCATGATCGACCCGGCCGATTACGCGGCGCGGTTCGCCGCCGCCAGGGCCCGGATCGACGTCAACGACGCCGCCGGCGCGCTGCGCGATTTCAAGGAGCTGGCGGCCGAGCTCACCGAGAAGGGGCGTCAGACCGAGGCGATCGAGGCGCTGCGCGAGGCCGCCCTCCTCAGCCCGGACGATCAGGACGTCCGTGAGCAGCTGCTGCAGGTGCACCTGGCCAACGGCGATTTCGTGCGGGCGCGCGAATGCGCGTCCACCAGCGCGCAGTTCAAGGCCATGGCCGCCCAGCTCGACGCGAAGGGCCAGGCCGACGAAGCGCTGGCGGCGCTGCGCGAGGCCGCGCGTCTCGAGCCATCGGATCTCGAGCTGCAGACGCTCCTGGCGCGCGCGTTTTCGGCTCGTGGCGATCTGGCGACCGCCGCCGAGTATCTCACCGCCGAGACCGCTGGCAACGACCCCCAGCTCTTGCTGATGGTCGCCGAGATCCGGCTGCGCGGCGGGCGGGTCGACGAAGGCGTCGAGATCGCGCGCCGGCTCCTTGCCGACGATCCGATGCGCCGTCAGGACGTGGCGATGCTCGGCTGGACGGTGGCCGAACGCACACCGGACGCCGGCTTCCGGGTTGTGGAACTCGCGGCCGACGCCTCTGTCGCCGCCGAGGACTGGCCGTCGGCAGCGGCCGGAATCCAGGAGTTCGTGACGCGCGTGCCCAATCACATTCCTGCGCTGTTGCGTCTGGTCGAAATCTGCGTCGACGGCGGCCTCGAGGCCACGATGTACAGCGCCCAAGCGCAGCTGGCCGACGCCTACATCACGGCAGGCTCGGCTTTCGAAGCGCGGTTCATTGCCGAAGATCTCGTCGCGCGCGAGCCGTGGGACCGCGCCAACATCGAGCGGTTTCGCCGCGCGCTGGTGCTCATGGGAGACCCCGATCCCGACGGGGTCATCGCTGAGCGACTGAGTGGCCAGTCGCCGTTCATGAGCACCGACCTGTCGTTGCGCGGAGAGGAGCTGCCGGCGTTCGAGTTGACGTCGGAGCCCTCGGCGACGTGCCTGGCGGAGGGGCCGGAACCGGCGCCGGCGACCAGCGTCGATGCGCCGGTGGTGTCGAACCTCGACGATTCGCTTCGACGACAGCCGGCTGTCGGGCCGCCGGTTGCGGCGATGACGCCCGGTGCCTCGGGGCCGAACGCGCTCGATGTGCACGGCACCCCGGACCTCGAGAACGCGCCGACGGCGAACAGCAGCTCGGATGGTGTGAAGGTCGATCTGATCGGGCCGACCGACATGAAGAAGCCGGAGAGACCAGAGCCCGCGCCGCCGGCCGCTGACGCCGCTGGCCATCTCCACGCCGTGTCGGCCAAACCGCGCGACGACTCGGCGAAGCGCTCGCCGCTCGGCGGCTCCGACGAGGAGTTCAGGCGCGGCGTCGCGCTGCTCGAGGCCGGACAGGTCGACGAAGCCATTCCGATCCTGCAGTTGGCCTCGAAGGCGCCGCGCCTTCGCTTTGCCACTGCGTCCATCCTCGGCCATGTTTTCCGGAAGCGCGGCATGTTGGCGCAGGCGCTCGCGTGGTTCGAGCGCGCCGCCGAGGCGCCAGCGCCCACGCCCGAGGAGGGGCACCAACTCCTGTACGAGCTGGCCCAGGCGCTCGAAGACAGCGGTGAATTGGCGCGGGCCCTGGCGATTTGCATTGAACTGCAGGCCGAGGCCGGCGACTATCGCGACGTCGTCGCCCGCGTCGACCGTCTCGCGAGAGTTCAGGCGCGAGGGTAGGGTCCTGGTCCGCCGTCTAGTCTTCGTGGCGCTTTTCGTCGAGATCGGCCTTCTGCTCGTCGTGCTGCCCTGGTCCGCTTTTTGGGAACGTAATTATTTTGTCTACGCGTGGCCGTCGCTCTTTCCGGTACTGACCAACCACTACCTGCGCGGCGCGGTCAGCGGCCTCGGCGTCGTCAATCTGTTGGCGGGATTCGCGGAGCTCGCGCCCGTGTTCACGATCGGCTCGTCTGACACGACGGTTGGCGACCGCGCGGATACCTGAGGGCCCCCTGATTCTTCATCTGATCACCGACCGGCGGCGGCTAGCCGGCGAGGGCGCCGACTGGGACGGTGCACGCCGGTGCCTGCTCGACCAGGTGTCCCACGCGATCGAGGCGGGCATCGACGTGCTGCAGATTCGCGAACGCGATCTCGAGGCCGCGGATCTGGCGCGCCTGGTGTCGGAGATTGTGAATCTCGCGCGCGGGACCCGCTGCCGTGTCGTCGTGAACGATCGGCTCGATGTGGCGCTGGCCTGCGCTGCCGCCGGCGTCCACCTGCGGGCAGATTCGATATCGCCCTCCGCCGCACGGGCGATCGTGCCGCGGGGATTCCTCATCGGCCGGTCGGTGCATGCGCCGGAGGAGGCCGGCGCGGTCGCGGCGGACGTCGACTATCTGATTGCCGGCACGGTGTGGCCGACCGAGTCGAAAGCGGCAGGTCGGGACGGCACGGCGCCGATCGGCCCCGAAGGCCTGGCGGCCATTGCTCGCGCCGCGGGCGTGCCGGTGCTCGCGGTGGGTGGGGTGACGCTCGACCGGGTGTCGCGCGCCGCAGCATCCGGGGCCGCCGGGGTGGCGGCGATTGGCCTCTTCATGGGGCCGCCGCCAGAACCGGGTTGGGCCGGGTGCCGGGCGATCGCCCTCGAGGACACTGTCCGACGCGTGCGCGCGCGGTTTGACACCCCGGAGCAGGCTTCCTAACATTAGCGGATCGTTCTTCGACCATGGCACCCGAACGCAACCCTGGCGGTTTTGGCGGCACGCTTCGCGAGGCGCGTGAGCGCAAGGGCGTCTCGCTGCGTCAGATCGCGAACACCACCAAGATTTCCATGAGCGCGCTCGAAGCGCTCGAGCGGAACGACATTTCGCGCCTGCCAGGTGGGATTTTCAGCCGCGCCTTCGTCCGCGCCTATGCAGGCGAAGTGGGACTGGAGCCGGAAGAGACCATCCGGGACTTCATCGCGCATTTTCCGAACGACTCGGTGACGGCCGGCCATCCCAACGCGGCGCGCATCGAAGACAGCGAGGCGCTCGACAGCGATCGGCGCATGGCCGCGACAATTCTCCGTCTCGTGGCGGTCGCCCTGCCGATTGCTGGCATCGTCTTGTACTTCGGCATGTTCGGCGGGCGTGCGCTCGACGACCAGGCGGAGCAACGACCGGCCGTGCCGGCGCGAGCCGCCGCGGACACGTTGCCCATTTCGGCGCACGCGTTCGAGGCGCCGCCGACCGCGCCACCGCCGGCTCCAACGTTCCCGGCCGATCGGCTGACGGTCGGCGTGTCGGCAACCGCACTCTGCTGGGTGTCGGCGATCGTGGACGGCCAGCGCGTCCTCGCACGCCTTCTGCAGGCAGGGGAGCGGCAGGAGTTGGATGTTCGCCGCGAGCTCGTCCTCACGGCGGGCGACGCCGGCGGGCTCGTGCTCACGCTGAACGGCGCCGCTGCCAGGCCGCTCGGCCGTTCCGGACAGGTCATTACGACGCGCCTCACGCTCGCGAACTTCAAGGATCATCTCGCAGCCCCGTGACAGCCCCCACGCCGTTGCTCGACCTCTTCAAGCGCGGCGACGTTCCGCGCGACGTGCGGCTGCAGGCGGCGCAAGGCGCGCTGGCGCCGCGCGCGTTGGAGCAAGTCGGCATTCTCGTGCTGCTCCTCGCCGATCCGGATCCCGAGGTGAGGGACACGGCGAACCAGACGCTGAACCGCATTCCCGTGGCCGAGTTGGCGGCGTTTCTTGCGCGATCCGACGTCCCGATCGGCGTGCGCGAGTTCTTCGCGGACCGCGGCATCCTGCCGGCCGAGACTCCGGCGCCCGAGGCCGATCAGCCGTTGGTCGATACGGAGGCCGAGGTCAAAGAGGAGGCTCCGGCAGGCGCAAACGAGGACGAACGCCGAGTGAGCGTCACGATGCAGCTGAACAAGATGGGTTTCACCGATCGGCTCAGGGCGGCGTCGAAGGGCTCGCGCGAGATGCGAGCCATCCTCATTCGCGATCCGAACAAAATGATCAGCGCGACGGTCCTGAGCAGCCCGAAACTGACCGAGCAGGAAGTCGCCACCTTTTCGCGGATGACGAACGTTGGGGAAGAGATCCTCCGCATCATCGGGAGCAACCGCGCGTGGACCAAGAACTACGGGGTCGTCCTCGGGCTCACGAAGAATCCGAAGACGCCGCTGGCCATGTCGATGAACATGATGAACCGGCTGAACGATCGGGACCTGACCCAGCTGTCAAACGATCGCAACGTCCCGGAGCCGCTGCGCGTGGCCGCCCGTAAGAAGGTCGTCGCGGCGACGTCGAAGAAATGAGCCCTATGCCCTATGCCCTTTGCCCTTTGCCCTTTGCCCTCGCCCCTTTGCCCTTCTTGCGTCCAGCGCTCCTGAGCCAGTCCTTGTTCATCTCGGCGAGCCCTTCCATGTAGACCGTCGCCCGCTCGCGCTGCTCTTCGGTGGACATCGATTTCAGGAGTCCGAGCGCGCGCTCCAGATCCCGCTGAATAGTCTGCCGCGTCGTCTGAAAGTACAGGCGTCTGATTTCGGCGAGCTTCTCGTCTACCGACAACAGCTTCAACTCGGTCATTTCATCGAGCTCGATTGCGCCGCAGCGCCGCCTTGAACTCGGCGAAGGGCCGCGTGTTGAGCACGTCGCGCGGCTCGAGCCATGCGCGCCTGGCGACGACCACGCCCCAGCGGAGGACGCCGAAGGCGTCGCGTGAGTGCGCGTCGCTCGAGATCACAATCGGCGCCCCGAGGTCGCGCGCAAGTCTGGCATGGATGTCGCTCAGGTCGAGACGATGGACCTGGCTGTTGATCTCGAGCGCGACGCGGTACCGGACGGCGGCGGCCACGACGGCCTCGATGTCGACCGCCGATGGCTCGCGTCTGAGGAGCATCCGGCTCGTCGGATGGCCGAGGATGTCGACATGCGGGTGTTCGAGGGCGCGGAGCAACCGCTCGGTCATTTGCTGTCGATCCTGGTTCAGAGCCGAGTGCACGGACGCGACCACCACGTCGAGCGCCGCCAGGCAGTCGTCGGCGAGATCGAGCGAGCCGTCCGGCCTGATGTCGCATTCCACACCCGCCAGCAACCGCACGCCGCCGTGCCCATCCAGCGCGCGGATGGCCTTGGCGTGCGCGAGCGCCCGCGGCTCGTCGAGGCCGTTGGCCATGGCCAGCGACTGGGTGTGATCCGTGATGGCGAGGTACTCGAGCCCCGCTCCACGGGCGGCCTCGGCCATGGCCGCCACGCTGTCCTTGCCGTCGGTTTCGGTCGTGTGGGTGTGCAGATCGCCGCGCAAGTCGTCTCGCTCGACGAGCCGCGGCAGACGACGCGCCTCGGCGGCTTCGATCTCGCCTCGTGCTTCGCGAAGCTCGGGTGGAATCCAGTCGAGGCCGAGGGCCTGGTACACCTCGTCCTCCGTCTCTCCCGCGACGCGCTCGTCTCCCTCCACGCGGAACAGGCCGTACTCGTTGAGCTTCAGGCCGCGGCTCATCGCGCGGTCGCGAAGCGCGATGTTGTGCGTCTTCGATCCGGTGAAGTACTGCAGCGCCGCCCCACGGCTCTCGCTCGGTACGAGGCGCAGGTCGGCCTGTAATCCACCGGCGAGCAGCACGCTCGACTTGGTCTCGCCGTGCGCGAGCACGCGCTCGACGGGCGCGTAGGCCATCAGGGCCTCCATGAGCGACTGATCAGCGCCCGCCGCGAGGATGTCCAGGTCGCCGCACGTCTCGCAGCCGCGCCGAAGGCTGCCAACGGGCGTGATGTCGGCGCCTGGCGCGTGCTGGCGCAAGTGCGCGGCGAGCGCAAGGGCGGCCTCGTCGGCTCTGGCGAGCAAGTGGCGGCCGGCATAGCGTTTTCGTTCCCCGAGCGCCTTCAGGATGAGGGCTTCCTTCTTGGCGCCCATGCCGCGAATGGCGCGAACGCGTCCGCTGACGGCGGCCTGCTCGAGGTCGTCGAGCGTACGCACGTGCAACTCGCGATAGAGCGTCGCGACGGTCTTGGGGCCCACACCCTGCAGGTGCAGCAAGTCCAGGACCGAGGGCGGGAACTCGGCCACGAGCTCGCGGTGGTAGGCGCAGCCGCCCGTCTCGGTGATCTCCAGGATGCGCGCCGCCAGGTCCTTGCCGATGCCGGGGATTTCGCGTAGCCCGGAGGCGTCGAGCGAGGCGACCGCGTGGGGATGGTTCGCGACGAGGTCGCCCGCGTTCCGGTACGCGCGAATCTTGAACGGGTTGTCGTGCTTGATCTCGAGCAGATCGGCGATTTCTCGAAGGATTCGTCCGACAGCGGGGTTATCCAAGGCGCAGGCCTTCGGTCTCGATCCGGTAGTCCAGCAGCCGCGCGCCGCCGCGCTCGAGCGCGCCCGCGATCGCGTCGCGCGAAGCCGGAGGGCCGTAGCAGAAGAGACACCCCCCGCCGCCCGCGCCGCAGACTTTCGCAGCCGTGGCACCGGCAGCCGACGCCGCCCCGATGAGCGATTCGATGGCTGGCGTGGTGACGCCAGGTGCCAGACATCTGCGGTTGTCCCACTCCCGGGCGATCTGCCGGCCGACCTCCTCCCAGTCGCCGCGCTCGAGCGCCTCGCGCATTGCCGCGGCGGTGTCGCGAATCCGCTCGAAGCAGTCGAACACGCCACGGTCCCCGTCCAGGTGGCGCTTGGTGATCTCCCAGTTGTTCGTTCCGGAGTTGCGCGGCGCGCCGGTATAGGCGAGCACGATGCGGCGCTCGAGCTCGCGCGGGTCGACGTCGAGCCCTACGCGGCGCACCTCGTCCACACGAAGCTCGATGGCCGCGACGCCGCCGTACAGGGCGGGCCGGTAGTCCTGCACGCCGGTCGGCACGCGGATGGCCTGGCACTCGACGTTCATGGCCACCTCCAGCAGTGCCTCGGCGTCCGTCCGCGCGCCGCTCCACCGCGCGAGCGCGCCGCAGGCGGCGATGGCCAGCGCCGATGAGCCGGCGATACCGGCGCCGGCGGGCGACTCGCCCCGGGTCGTGAGCGTCACGTTGTCGACCCGATAGTGCCGGGCGAGACGGGCCAGAAGCGGGAGATCGCTCGAGCCGGACAGCTCGGACCAGTGTGAGGCCCGGATCTGTCGACTCGTATCGATCGAACAGAGCTCAATCGTGCCGTCGCTGCGAGCCTCGACGAGCGCGTGGGCGCGCAGGCTGATGGCGGCGTTCAGCGTGACGGCGCCGTCGTGAAAGAGGTAGAGAGGCCAGATGTCGATGGTGCCGCCAGCCAGGTCGATACGCGTCGGCGCCGAAGCGGCGATGGCCACGGACGGAATTATAATTTGACTGCGATGTCGCGTCTCGCGCTCCGGCGCCAGATCGGCCGGCTGCTCGTCGCCGGCTTCCACGGACAGCAGATTCCCGTCGAGATCAGGTCGCTCGCCCGGGAGTTCGGCCTGGGCGGCGTCATCCTCTTCGCACGCAACATCGGCGAGCCGGAACAGCTGGCCGACCTGTGCTTCGAGGCCGCGCGGTGTCCGCCGGAGCTGCCGGCCTGGGTCAGCGTCGATCAAGAAGGCGGTCGGGTCGCGCGTTTGAAGGCGCCTTTCACGGAGTGGCCGCCGATGGCAACGCTCGGGCGAAGCGGCGACGTGGCGCTCGCCGAGCGGTTCGCGCGCGCGCTGGCCGCGGAGCTGCAGGCCGTTGGCATCACGCTCGACTACGCGCCCGTCCTGGACGTGCACACGAACCCGAAAAACCCCGTGATCGGCGACCGCGCGCTGGCCGAGAACGCCGCCGACGTGGCGTCCCTGGGCAGCGCCATTGTTCGCGGTCTGCAGGGCGAAGGTGTGGCGGCCTGCGGCAAGCACTTTCCCGGCCACGGCGACACGGCGACTGATTCTCACCTCGAGCTGCCACTCGTGGAGCACACGCCCGAGCGTCTCCGCGACGTGGAACTGGTGCCCTTCAAGGCCGCGATCGAGAGCGGCGTCGCCGCCATCATGACGGCGCACGTTCTCGCGCCGGCCCTCGACGAGACGCGGCCCGCGACGCTGTCGCGTCCAGTTTTGACCGGCCTCCTTCGCGACGAGCTCGGATTCGAAGGCGTGATTCTCAGCGACGACCTCGAGATGAAGGCCATCGCGAACCATTATTCAGTGCCGGAGGCGGCGGTGCTGGCGATCGAGGCGGGCTGCGACGGCCTGCTCATGTGCAGCGGTGATTACGACGCGCAAGCGCGCGCGCTCGAGGCGGTGATTCACGCGGTCGAACAAGAGCGCGTGCCGTATGCCCGCGTCGAGGATGCGCTCGCCCGCCACCTCAGGGCCAAGGAGCGCTTTCTGGCATCCCCGGCCGCGGCCCGTCCGCCACGCGCGAAGGCCCTCCGCCAGGCGCTCGGCACCCACGAGCATCGCACGATCGCCGAAGAGATGGCCCGTTTCGCATGATGCTCAAGCCTCGTGCCCTCGTCGGTGGCGATCGTCTGGCCGTGGTGGCCCCGGCGAGTCCCTTCGCGCGCGAGGAATTCGACCTGGGGATCGCCGAGCTGCGCCGGATTGGTTTTGTCCCGGTCTACGACGAATCCGTGTTTGCACGACAGCGCTATGTGGCCGGGCCGCCCGATCTGCGTGCTGCCGCGATTCGGCGGGCCTGGCGCGATCCCTCCATCGCCGGCATCATCGGCGTTCGCGGGGGGTACGGCAGCGCTCAACTCCTGCCGCTACTCGATCCGGCCGAGGCGAGGCTCGGGTGCAAGGCCTTCATCGGCTACAGCGATCTCACCGCGATCCTCACGTTTCTCACGGGACAGTGCGGAATGGTCGCGTTCCACGGCCCGATGCTCGCGGGACGACTTGGGCAGGGCGAGGCCGGCTACGATCGGAGCGTCTTCGAGCGCGCGCTGTGCAGGACAGAGCCGCTTGGGGAGATCGCGCCTGACACCGCCGAGTCGATCCGGGACGGGGAGGCCAGGGGCGTGCTGCTTGGCGGGACGCTCACGCAACTGCTGGCTTCGCTCGGAACGCCCTATGCGTTCGACCCCCCGCCGGGGCATCTGCTGTTTCTCGACGAGGTGGCCGAACGTCCCTACCGCCTCGACCGGATGATCACCCAGCTGCGCCAGGCGGGCCTCCTGGCGCGCGCCGCCGCCGTGGTCTTCAACGAGCTGCCACGCTGCGATGAGCCGTCGGGCGAGCCGACCGCGCGCGCCGTGGTCGCCGAATTGTTCGCCGACTTTCCCGGCCCCGTCATCTGCGGCTTTCCGTCCGGCCACACGCCGGGTGCCTTCGTCACGTTGCCCTTCGGCGTGGCGTGTCGCGTGATCGCTGGCCCACGTCCTCGGCTCGTCGTCGAGGAGAGCGCGGTGTCGTGATCACGCATCTGATTGGCATCTGCGGCACGGCGATGGCCACGCTGGCGGCCATGTTGAAACGTACCGGTACCGACGTCCGAGGTTCGGATCAGGGCGTGTACCCGCCCATGAGCGATTTCCTCGAGGCGGAAGGCATTCCCGTGCTGTCCGGCTACCGCGCCGAACACATCACCTCAGATCTGGATCTGGTCGTCGTGGGCAACGCCATCGCCCGCGGCAACGTCGAGCTCGAAGAGGTGCTCGACCGCAAGATCCGGTATTGCTCGCTGCCCGAAGCGATCCGCGACCATTTCTTGTGGCGCGCGCGCTCGATCGTGATTGCCGGCACCCACGGCAAGACGACGACGACCGCGCTCTCCGGGTGGCTGCTGGCCGATGGTGGCGTCGACCCGAGCATGCTCGTTGGGGGCATCGCGAAGAACTTCGGAGCCGGTGGCTCGAGCTTTCGATTGGGCCAGGGCCGCGACTTCGTGATCGAGGGCGACGAGTACGACAGCGCATTTTTCGACAAGACCGCGAAGTTCCTGAAGTACGTACCGGACATTGCGGTCGTCAATAACATCGAGTTCGACCATGCCGACATCTACACTGACCTGGCCGCCGTGACGCTCGCGTTCCGCCGTCTGGTGAATCTCGTGCCGAGACGCGGCTTGCTGCTGCTTGGCGCCGACAGCGAGGCCGCGCTGTCGCTCGAGCGCGTCGCCGTCTCGCGGGTGGAGACGTTTGGCACCGGCGAGAACGCGGACTGGCACGCGCTCGATATCGAGATCGTGGGCGCGTCCACGCGATTCCGGGTTCGCAGGGGTGGGACCAACCTCGGCGTATTCGAGGTTCCTCTCCTCGGCATCCACAACGTACGGAACGGGTTGGCTGCCGTCGCGGTTGCGACCGAAGTCGGCATCACCCCCGATCGCATCGCCGCCAGCCTGCGGGGGTTTTCTGGTGTGAGGCGTCGCCTGGAAGTCGTGGGCGTCGCGAGTGGGGTGACGGTGTACGACGATTTCGCGCACCATCCCACGGCCGTCGAGGCGACGCTTGCCGGGTTGCGTGCAAGTCAACCCGGCGCGCGAATATGGGCGGTGTTCGAGCCGCGCACAGCCTCGTCGTGCCGACGGATCTTCCAGGACGACTTCGCGCGCGCCTTTGCTGGAGCCGACGAAGTGATCGTGGCGCCCGTGTTCCGGTCGTCGCTGCCCGAGGCGGAGCGCCTGTCTGTCTCCGATCTCGTGCGGGACTTGACACGGGGCGGCCGCTCGGCGCGGGCGGCCGGTTCGATCGACGACATCGTTCGATCCATCGCGCGCGAACGGCAGCCGGGCGACCTGGTCGTCATCATGTCGAACGGTGGCTTTGGCGGCATCCATCAGAAGTTGCTTCGCGCGCTCGGCGGCGGAATGCCTGAAGAGGCCGGCGCAGGGCCCCGCGCGTGAGACTCGTCCCCGCCGGCGACTCGGTCGTCATCGCGGAGTTCGAAGACCGAATCGACCCGGCCGTCAACGCCAGGGCGGTCGCGGTGGCGGCGCGAATGCGCCAGGCCGCTGTGCACGGCGTGCGGGACGTCGTGCCCACGTTCCGATCAGTTGCCGTCTACTTCGATCCGCTGCGAACCGACTACGACGCCCTTTGCCTCCGTCTGCAACAGGCCGCCGAACGATCGGCCGCGGGCGAAGATTCCGGGGTCGAGACGAGGGAGCTGACCCGAAGGACCTCACCGATCCGGGTGCCCGTGTGCTACGGCGGCACGTTCGGACCTGATCTCGCCGACGTCGCCGCTTTCGCGGGCACTTCCGAGGGCGAGGCGGCCGAGCTCCATACGCGCCGGATCTACCGGGTCTTCATGCTCGGGTTCATTCCTGGGTTTGCCTACATGGGATCGGTCGACGCGCGTATCGCCGCGCCACGCCGGGCAGCGCCCCGTTCGCGCGTTCCCGCCGGCTCGGTCGGCATTGCCGGCGAGCAAACCGGCATCTATCCGTCGGAGAGTCCCGGTGGCTGGCAGCTCATCGGCCGCACGCCGCTTCGCCCGTTCGATCCCGAGCGAGCACAGCCGGCGCTGTTCGCGGCTGGCGATTCCGTGCAGTTCTACCCAATCGACGCGGCGGACGGTCAATGGTGAGCGCGCTTCACATCATCAGACCTGGCCTGCTGACCACGGTGCAGGATCTCGGCCGGTGGGGGTCGCAGGCCGTCGGCGTGCCGGTTGCGGGTCCCATGGATCCGTTTTCGCACCGCCTGGCAAACGCACTCGTCGGTAACGATTCGTGGTCGGCGACGCTCGAGGTCACACTGACGGGACCTGAGATCGCTTTCGAAGACGAGCGCCTCGTGGCGGTCACCGGCGCGGAGTTCGACCTGTTGCTCGGCGGACAGTCGGTTCCTTCCTCCGTGGCGTTCGTCGTACGGGCCGGATCGCGGCTGATCTTCGGCCGGCGTCTCCGGGGCACGCGGGCGTATCTGGCGGTCGCGGGAGGTGTCGCAGTTCCGCAGGTGCTCGGCAGCCGCGCGACCCACATGCTCAGCCGCATGGGAGGCTTTCGCGGCCGCGCCCTGGCGAGCGGCGATCAGGTGCCGCTGGGACAGACCATACCTGCCACCTGGCGGAGCTCGGATCCCGCGCGCGGTGAGGGGGGCGCGAGCGTGAGACTGCTCGCTGACCGGCACGCGCGGGTACGGGTACTTCCGGGTCCGCACCGCGACCGCTTCGACGACGAGGTGTTCGACCGGCTGCAATCGGCGCCTTACACGATCGGCACCGATTCTGATCGGATGGGATTCCGGCTGAGCGGGCCGACGCTCCGCTCTGAACGGGACACGAGCATGATTTCCGACGCCACGCCCCTCGGCGTGCTGCAGGTCCCAGCGTCGGGCCAGCCCGTGCTGCTGATGGCCGACCGGCAGACGACCGGTGGCTATCCGGCGATTGCCACCCTCGTCTCGGCCGATATCGGTTTGGTGGGGCAGCTCGGGCCCGGCGACACGATTTCGTTCGTCGCGTGTTCGCGCCGGGAGGCCCTCGCGGCGCTCATCGCGCAGGAGCGCGCGCTGATGGGTGTTGGAGGAGCCTCGCGGCTGTGACCGATCTCGAGCACGCCCTCGAGTCTCGGTTTGGCGACGCACGCGTTGGGCGCCACGTGCCGCTCGCGGCGTTCACGACGTTTCACGTCGGCGGACCCGCCGACTGGCTGGTCGAGACGCGCGGCAGCGACGAGATCGTGGCGGCGCTGGCGGCGGCGCGGAGCGCGGGCGCGAACGTGACGATCATCGGCGGGGGATCGAACGTCCTCATTTCAGACGCCGGCGTGCGGGGCCTCGTGATCCGGCCCAGGCACGGCGACATACAGCGCGTGGACGACACGTGCATCCGCGCCGACGCCGCGGTCACGATCAACGGGCTCGTCAGGTGGACCATCGTGCACTCGGCGGCGGGACTCGAGGTGTGGGCCGGCACGCCGGGCACGGTCGGCGGCGCCGTCTTCGGCAATGCGCACTTTGGGGGCAGGCCGATCGGGGATCGAGTCGTGGAGGCGCGGCTCGTTGGTCCGGACGGGACCGTGCGCGACATCGCCGGCGCCGACATGGGTTTCGGGTACGATCGCAGCCGGCTGCCGGACACAGGCGAAGTGCTGCTGTCGGCCGCGTTTCGCGTGTCGCGGGGCGATCCGGCCGCGCTGCGCGCGACGGCCCGAGAGTCGCTGGCGTTCCGGAAGCGAACGCAGCCGCTCGACACGCCAAGCGCGGGCTGTGTGTTTCAGAATCCCGAGCCGGGTCGCGACCGCGTGCCGGAAGGCATGCCCTGGTCGGCCGGCGCGCTGGTCGATCGCGCGGGTTTGAAGAATGAGGCCGTTGGAGGCGCGCGCGTCTCTCCCGCGCACGGCAACTTCATCGTCAATGACGGATCGGCGACGGCGAGCGACATCCGCAGGTTGATCGAACGCTGCCGCGCCAGGGTCCGCGAGCAGTTCGGGGTGGAGCTTCGCGAGGAAATTCGGTACCTCGGTGAATTTGAGGATTTGAGGATTTGAGGATTTGAGCATTTGAGGATTTGAGCATTTGAGGATTTGAGCATTTGGGGGTTTGAGGATTTGAGGATTCACATTCCATGTCCACGCTGTTGATTGAAGGTGGACGGCGACTGTCTGGTGCCGTCGATGTCGAAGGAAACAAGAACGCCGCGCTGCCGCTCCTGGCGGCGTGTCTGCTGACGCAGGACGAGTGCGTGCTGCGGAATGTGCCGCGTATCAGCGACGTGGAGGTCATGGCACGGCTGCTGATGGATCTGGGCGCGAACGTCGAGGGGATCGGCACCGCGTCGCTCACGATCCGGTGTCCGGATGTTGTGAAGGACGAGCCTGACGGGACGCTGGTCGGCCGCTTGCGCGGATCCGTGCTGCTGTTTGGACCGCTGTTGGCGCGTCGCGGGAGGGCGCGGCTGGCGCCTCCGGGCGGAGATTTTCCCGCTCGCCGCACGATCACCACGCATATCGAAGCTCTAGAGGCGATGGGCGCACGCGTGGTCGACGGCCCAGGATACGAGCTCGAGGCGCCCTCCGGCTTGAAGCCGACATCGATGTACTTGTTCGAGGCGTCGGTGACCGGTACGGAAACAGCATTGCTGGCGGCGGCCGCCGCACCAGGCACGTCCGAGATCAGACATGCGGCCTGCGAGCCGCACGTCGTGGAGCTCTGTGAATTTCTTCGCCAGATGGGCGCCGGCGTCCACGGCCAGGGAACGGCGACGATCCGTATCGAGGGCGGGCGCCGGCTGCACGGCGCCGAACATCGCCTCTCGGGCGACTACATCGAGGCCGGAAGCTGGGCCGTCGTCGCGGCCATCACGGGCGGCGAGATCGAGGTGCGCGGGGCGCGGCGTGAGGACATCGAGGTCATCACGGCCGTGCTGAAGCGGCTGGGTATCCAGTGCTCGACGAGCGACGACCTCTTTCGAATCGAGCGGTCAACGCCGAAGGGGGCTGGGCGCATCACGACGGGCTTGTGGCCAGGGTTTCCGAGCGACCTCGTGAGTCTGGTCACCGTGCTGGCCACGCAGGCCGACGGCAGCACCCTGGTGCACGACTGGATGTACGAGCTTCGGCTCTTCGCGCTCGAGCAGTTGAGCGGGATGAGCGCCGATCTCTTCCTGTGCGATCCGCATCGCGTCATCGTCACCGGACCGCGCCGCCTGCGCGGGCGAGCGCTCGACAGCCGCGACCTGCGATCGGGGATGGCGCTCATCGCGGCGGCGCTGGCCGCCGATGGCGAGAGCCGGCTCTCGCCGCTCGAGACCGTGGAGCGAGGGTACGCGCAGCTCGTGGGTCGGCTGCAGGGCCTCGGCGCGAACGTCGCCAAGTTGGTGTAGCACGGCTGCCAAACCACGATCACAACGGCAACCGCAGAGATCGCAGAGCACGCGGAGAGGAAGAGCAATCCACTTGCCAGTCTTGCCACGAAGACACGAAGACACGAAAAAGACCAATAAGGTTACTTCCGTTCAACGCGAAGTGACCACGGGGGTTTTCTTCTCTGTGCCACCAACGGCCAGTTTGGTTGCGGCCATAGCCGCGCTGCGATCTCGGCGGTCTCTGCCCTTCGACCGTTCGACGGGCTCCGGGTCGTCCCGATCTCAGTCGAGGGACACCGAGCTCAGGGCATCCCGAGCCTGTCGAGGGATGCGGTGATCGTCGTGACGTCTACCGGCCAGGCAGGCGCGGCGTCGGCGGCGGAAGCGTCGTCGCCGGTGGGAGGCCTGACGGCACCTGGGCCGGCGGCGTGGGGTCCGGCGCGATATCGGCCGGAGGCGGCAGGTTGATAGGGATGGGCAACTGCAGGTCGGTCGTCGGCGCCAGCGAATCGCGGCCCACACGGAATGCCCGCAGGTCCGCTTCCGACAAGTCCAGCACCCGCACGATGTGCGGCGTCAGCGTGAGGATGATGTCGGTCTGGCTGGTTTCGGTTCGCGATGAGGCGAAGAGACGACCGACGAGCGGGATGTCGCTGAGTCCCGGTATGCCGCTCACCACCCGCCGCTCGTCGTCGCGAATGAGGCCCGCCAGCATGTTCGTCTCGCCGTCGCGAAGGCGAATCACCGTGTTGATCTCTCGATTGGCGAAGGTGGGCAGGTCGCCGAATCCGGTGCCGGAGATACTCTGCACGGCGACTTTCAGGTTCAGCGTCACCTCGTCGTCGTGGTGCGTGCGCGGCGTGATGTCGATGTTCACGCCGATGTCCTGGTACACGAACGACGTGATGGGCTGCTGCGGCGTGCCGCCGGTCGCGATGGGCGCAAAGGTCGTGACCGGCACGGGCACCTTCTCGCCGAACCGCGCGAGGGCGGTCGTGCCTTCCGTCGTTCGCAGTTGCGGGTTGGCGAGCGTGCGGGTGTTGCCGTCGCCTTTGAGCAGCCGGTAATACAGCCCCGGCAGATTGGCGAGCAGGATGTCGGATTGCGTCAGGTTGCGCAGCGCCTGAAGTGTCAGCGTCTGATTCTCGTCGGTCGCTGCCGTCACCGAGCCACTGATTCCCTGCGAGCCCGGCGACGCGATCTGCAAGCCGTACTCGAGAAGCCGGCTGCGGTCGACTTCGAGCAACTCGACATCGATGATGACCTCCGGGCGCGCCTTGTCGATGGCCGCGAGCACGCGCGACGCGGCGGCAATGCGCTCCGGCGTGTCCTTGATCGACAGCGCGTTGGTGCCGGTCATGGGCGAGATGCGGCGGGCGTCGAGCACGACGCGCAGCAGGTCCATGGTTTCCTTGAGGTCCGCGTTGCTCAGATAGAAGATCTTGACGACCTCTTCCTCGTACTCGCGCCGCTTGGCCGGCGTGTCCGGGATGACGAGCACGGAGCCCTGCCCGGTGACCCGGACGAAGGTGCGCGTCACGTTCGCCACCTGGCCGAGCGCGCCGTCGAGCGTCGCGTTGCGCAAGTCGACCGTGACCGGCGCGTCGCGGAACGTCGGATCGAATCCGAGGCTGATGTTGGCGAACCGCGCGATCGAGAGGAAGACGTCGCGGCTGCCGGCGTCGCGAAACACCAGCGAAGCCGGCAGCTTCACATCCTGCGGAAGGTCCAGCCCTTGCGGCGGGAGGTCCCGTGTGCGCTCGATGAGCGTTTCGAGCTCGGTCTTGCCCTCCCGAGAGACCATGATCTTCGAGCGCAACTGGTTGCGCGTGGCGCGCAACTGCTCGTCGATGTCGCCGCTCGTCGGGTTGAGCTCCGACGCCAGCTCGTACTCGACGAGTGCCTGGTCGTATCTGCCCGTCGCCGCCAGGCGCCGGCCGCGCTGAAAGTGGTCGGTGGCCGCCCGCAGTTTCGCCCGCTCGAGGCCGAGGCGCGCGTTGGTGTTGTTCGGATCGAGGCGTACGGCTTTCGTGTATGCCACCACCGCGCGGTCGTAGTCCTGCCTGGTCTCCGCGTCCCTCCCTTGCCTGTTAGCCGTGGCCACGGCACATCCGCCGGCCGCCAGCGCCACGAGAAGCGCGAGCTGGGCTGCGAGGGCACGCGGCGCGCGCGTGCAACGCTCTTCAGCGGAGTGGTGAACCAGTGACAACATCAACACCGCGTGGAGGCTTGAAGTCGAATTCCTTATCGGCTATCGCCGGATTCTCCTTCAAGTTCACAAAGGAAAAACCCGACGTGCCACCCTGGGGATCGCCGTACACCAGGCCCCTGAGCGCCAGCGTCCCGCCATCGACGACCACCGTCAACCAATCGTAGTCCGGCTGCGCAGCCTTCGGTACAAGTTTGAGCGCGCGGCTGCCGGGCGGCGAGCCAGGGGGCGGATCGGCGAGCGAAGGTGTGAAATCCCGCGCCAGATTGCCCTTGCCGGCGAGAAACAGCGCCGGCGTCGTCGCCTCGTCCTCGGGCGGCACGCTGGTCACGACGACATGTTTGTCTTCCGGGATGAAGAAGTAGATCTTCAGGCCGTCCGACACGAACAGCTTCTTCTCCGGCGCGGTGTATTCCCAGCGCATGCGCCCAGGCTTCTTCACGAGCAGCCGCCCTCGCTCGGTCGACTGTGTGTTGAGGACGCCGCTGCGGTAGGTCTGCACGAAGTCGGCCGAGAATGCTTTGACGGCGTCGTACTTGCGCTGCACCGCCTGCGCGAATTCCGCCGCGGTCGGTTCGGCCGCGCGGCTGTTTCCATTGGAAGACAGTGCGATGAACAGCATCGCCGTGGCGTACGCGGCAGCCGAGGCGAAGAGCAACCTCACCCTCTAACGATAGGGTGCAAGGGTGCGAGGGTGCAAGGGTGCCGTTACTGCGAGCGTTTCGCGGCGATGGCCGCGCGAACGGCCCCTATCGGCCTGGTATTCAGCACGTGACGAGGCTCAACCCAGCCGCGTCGTGCCGTGAGAATACCGAGCTGCATCTGGCGCTCCAGCATCTCGGCGCGATGGCTGTCGCTGCTGATGATCAAGGTCGCGCCCGTCGCGGCCGCCCGCCGCGCGAGCGCGCCATCAAGATCCAGGTGCGCCGGCGCGCCGTCGATTTCAATGACGGTTCCCGTGTCCACCGCCGCGGCGAACAGCCGGTCGTAGTCGAGATCGTACCCGCGGCGGTAAGGGATCAAGCGGTTGGTCGGGTGCGTGATGATCGACACGAGCGGATGGCGCATCGCCGCCAGGTACCGGCGCATCAGTTGCTCGGGCGGCTGGCCGCCGCCTTCGTGGAGCGACGCCAGCACGACGTCGAGCCGCTCGAGCACGTGATCGGCGAAATCGAGCTGGCCGGCCGGCAGGATGTCGACCTCGCATCCGTGCAGGATCGTGATGTTGGCGTGCTTCTGGCGGAGGACGGCGATCTCCTCGGCCTGTCGCTTGATGCTGTCGATCGAGAGGTTGCGCGACGCCGACGAGTGCGGCGAATGATCGGTGATGGCCAGGTACGAATAACCGAGCGACACACACGCCTCGACCATGGCGTCGACCGTGTCGCGGCCGTCGCTGAAATTGGTGTGCATGTGGAGGTCGCCGCGGATGTCCAAGCGCGAGATGAGCGAGGGCAGCTCTCCGTGTCTGGCTGCGGCAATCTCATCGTCGCCGTTCCGGATCTCGGGCGGGATCCAGGGCAGGCCGAGCGCCGCGTAGATTTCCTCTTCGGTTTCCGCCACCCGCGTCGAACCGGTCCCGCGCGCGAGGCCTTCGGGTTCGAGCGTCCATCCGCGTTCTGCGGCCAGCGCGTCGAGGCCGTCGACGTGCGCACGGCTGCCGGTCAGATGGAGGAACACGGCGCCCGCAGTATCGGGCTGCGGGCTGCGGACACCGACCTGGACACGGTCCGTCAGGACGTAGAGGCGCCGCGGGCTGCGATGGAGACAGCGCGCGAGGTCCGGAAGATCGAGCACGGCGTCGAACGCCTGCGAGGGGTCGGACGCCGGCGCCACGATCTCAATATCACCGACCGAATCCTGCCCGCGGCGCAGCGATCCGGCCGGCTCCGCCCACATCACGCCAGGATGGGCGCGCAGGCGCGCCAGGAACGGATCGACCAGCGCCAGCGCCCGCCCAAGAGGAATCCGCGGAATGGCGGCGCGCAGTCCCTTGAGCGCCACCGCCACTGCCGCCTCGACCGCCGGGTCGAGGCCAGGAACGTGTCGCACGGCTTCGCGCCGCACTGCCGCGACGAGATCGGAGGCTGACGTCGCGCCGAGCGCGCGATGGAGCGCCGCCAGCTGTTCGATCGTGACCGCGCCCGATTCGAACAACCATCGGAGATCGGCCGGTAAGTCGGCGAGCGCCGATTCCAGGAGCACCCAGCCGCCCGCCTCGTACATATAGCGGAGCTGGCGGACGACTTCCGGGTTGGTGCCTGCCGGCGGAGCCTGAAGCAGCGGCCCGAGGTCGGCATCGGACGCGACCTGGTATGCCCGCGCCAAGACGTGCGCTTCGGCAAGAATCGACTCGCTCGCCGTATCACCGCGAATCGCCGCAACTGCGGCGAGCTCGCTGAGCGTCCGGAGGAGTGGAGCCGATGCCGTCAGCGTGTCGTCAGCAATCGGCGGTCAGCCTTTGAGCGCGCCGGGTTCGGGCGGCGCTTGTTTCGGCGCAGCTTTGGTCTCGGTGGGCAGGTTGGCGCTCAGCCATTCGCTGATGCCCCCCTTGAGCGCGACTGCGCGGTATCCCTGACGGATGAGCACGGCCGCGACGTGCGAGCTCGCGAGCTCGCTGGGATCGGAGTCGTAGACGACGACCTCGCGGTCGCGGGGGAGCGAAGGAATCGGACCCTCGCCAGTGAAACGAATGGCGCCTGGCAGACGCACCGTGCTGTGTTCGTACGGATACTTCAGGCGCGCGTCGACGAGCACGGGCGAGATCCCGCCGTCGAGCTGCTGCTTCAGATCTTCCTTGGAAATTCTCTGAACCGGCACGGAGCGTATTGTCTTCGCCTGTCCCTCGGAGTGTCAACCTCAAGGACGGTCTCAGCGAGCCGCGCTTCGGTTGAACGGAACCACTCGAGTTCCGTTGGTGCCGGTCGCATCCGCCTTCTTTGCTTTGGGGTAAATGACCGGGGCGGTCGACTTGCCTTCGAGGGTCCAACCCGGCGACCGCCGGCCGCAGTGCACGCACCGCAGGAAGATCGCGCCAGGCTCGCACCACTTGCCGTACTGGTGGCGGCCTGAGAGGTAGCAGTTGAACCAGTTCCACATCACGGGCCTCGATGCGTTGGGGTGATTACCCTATGGCAAGCGCGGTGCCGGCATAAGTACTAATCGGTTGGAGGCCGAAAAATCTTAGGGCGACGCCCGGAACTACTGTGAAAATGGGGTCAGGGTGGGGTCAGAGTAAGGTCTGACCCCAGACGCTCATCGGATCTCCACCCAGCAGCCCAGGTGCCGCAGGTCCTCGTTAGCGGGATCCGCTCGAGAGGGACGAAATCCGGACGACGTTCTGACGCGCACGATGGCGTCAACCGCAGGATCTGCCCGTGGGAATCCGATGGTGGCTTCCTCGCCGGGGTGCATGGAGATCTCCCGACGATGGCCGTCGACGTCGATCGTGACCGAGTTCTCGACTGGAGCGTTTCTCAGCAACAGCTCGAGGCGACCGCCAGGCTGGGCGACCACGAGTCGCGCCTCTCGGCCGCCGGCGACCCAGAAGCCCGAGGGCTCGGGATACGCGTGATCGTCCATGAAATACACGTGAGCCGAACCGTAAGGAGCCGCGCGATGGGCGCGCCCGCTCGAGGTGAGCAGGCTGCGCGTGAGCACCCGCAAGAGATCCTGCGGCTCGATCTCTACAGCGGTCACGGTGCGGCGCGCCGCCTCGTCGCCTTCCACGCTGAGCGATCGGACGCTCACCGGCAGTCGCAGCGGCGTCCCGATGGCATCGGACTCGGCGCCCGAAAGCATCGCGGTCCATGACGGCAGCGACGTATCGCCGACTCGCAGCACGAGGCTGCCCTCGGCCGGGCCCGACGAAAGGGCGTGAATCTGATACGTGCCGGCCGGCACGTCGGTCAGCGAGAGCAGCAGGGCTGGAGACACAGGGCGTCGCAGCCGATCCATCTGGACGCGGAGGCGCGACAGCGCGGCGAGAGAAGACTCGAAGCGGACCGCGCCGTAGTCGTAAGCCACGGGCCTCGAGGGCGCCGCGCCGCGAAGGAGTCCGAGTTTCCCGGTTTCCGGGGTGAGGGGCTGATCGCCGCCGACACGCCACGCCAGCGTGAGCGCCACCATGATCGAGGCTGCCAGGCACCAGATCGTTGTCCACGCCAGCGCGGGCGGGCCGGTGCGATTCGACCGATCGGGTTTCCAAGCCGCTCGGATCGCGAGCCAGCTTGCTGCGGCGCTCCCGCACCAGATGCCCGCCTTGAGCCACGCCTGGCTCGGCGTATCGCGGAACAGGCTCGGCAGGCCTCGAGGCACATCGATGAGATCGTTGCCCCACTCGAGCCAGAGGGCGACGCCGTCTCGGAAGTTGAGTAAGAGCGACCCGCGGTCGGGTAGCGCGAGCGCAGCGGTCACGAGGACACTGGTTCCGAGGGCCGCGAGTCCGGTGGCCCTGGTGGCGGCTGTCCGGGCGTCATGCCAGATCCGGGCGGCGGCGACGCCGAGCACGAGTGCGATCGGCGCGAGCAGACGGGCCGGTGCACTGGTGCCCCCCCACCAGATTTGGAACATCCCGACCCCGATCACGTACGGCACCATGACGATCAGAAGTTCCCAGTTCCAGCGCCGGAGCCGGATCGCACCCACGATCACGCCGGCGAGGATGAAGCCGTACACGGGCGCGTGAGGAACGAGTCCGAACTGTTGATCGAAGACGAGTCCGGGACCACCGCGCACCAGGTTGCCGAGCGTGGTTTGGGTATAGGTGCCGTAAGGCGCCGCGGGGCTGAGCGTGCCGTACAACACGAAGAAGTAACCGAACCACGCGGCCGCGCTGACGAGAGGGACGGCGGCAAACAGTACGAGCTCGGTGATACGCCGCATGCGGGCGCACACACACAGCGCGGCTGCAGCGGCGATAAGCGCCAAGCGGGTCTGGAGCCAGGGCAGGATCGCCAGCGAGACGCCGGATACCAGCCAGAGGATGTCAGAGCGGCCTAGCAGCCCGTGGTGAACGTCTGGCGCCGTCCTTCCGGCGACTTCACGCGCGCCGCCGCCAAGCGTCGACCCGTCGGCGCGGTCGTCAAAACCCGCGGCCATGACGGGCAGCGTGCCCAGCAGCACGCACGTGGCCGCCGTGCCGTCCGGAAAGACCTGTGTCGCCTGGAAGAAGAACGGCGTGGTGACTGCGCAACTGGCCCAGCCGAACCAGGCAGCGCCGGCGCTCTGTGTCGTTCGGTAACCGAGATGCCACACCAGGGCGGTGCCTGCAGCGCCGACCAGTGCGAGAAACACGACCGCGCCCGCGTAGCCGAAGAGGAAGAAGGCGGGGGCGATCAACACCGGTAAGCCTGGGGCGTGGATCGAATAAATTGCGCCGTTGACGCCGCGGCGTAGGTAGTGGGGTCTATCGGCGTGCAGCGAGTACTCGAGGTAATCACCTCGCTGATGGTTGTTTTCGATTCGGAGATCACCGTCTCTGACCAAGCTTTGAGCGAGGATCAGATAGTGCGGTGAGTCGCCGTCGGGCAGAACCGGTGCGAGCCACCAGGCGCTCGCGCCATACAGCGCGAGCGCCACGGCCGCCGCGGCCAGCGGCGCCCGGTGCGCGTCCGTCAGCCAGCGGCCGTGAGGGCCGCGTTCGTCGGCACCGAGGACGCCGATGATCACGATGGTCCAGATCGCCGCGGCAAAGGGGCCGGTCCAGAGCAGGGCGGCCGGCGGCAGCGGGATCGGAAGCCACGGTACGATCACAACGCTGGTGCCAAACAGAGGGCTCAGTTGCGACGGGGACAGCCGTGTCGCCCGAATGAGCGCGAACGCTGAGAGGACCAGCGCGGGTAAGAGCCACCAGGGCGGCAGCAGGGCGACGCGCGACGCGGCCGAGCCACTGCCGGCGAGGCCCAGCGTTCCAAGTGAGCACCAGGCCGCGAGGCCGACGCAGCCTGCTGCAACCAGAGCCTTCATGATCGTGGCGCGGGATGCTACCACACGGTTTCGCAACCAACGGGCCGCGCGCGGTCGGCGTTCGTCTGGGGCAAGCGCGTGAGGACGGCGACGGGGGAGACGACCAGCTGACTGCCGTGGAAGGCAGGTGAGGACCGCGTCTGAGAGCGAAGGCTGGCTTGCCAGCCGTAGCTCGCGCCGGAGACACTGAGCAAAGGCTGGTGGACGGCGCGAGGATCGAACTCGCGGCCTCCGCGTTGCGAACGCGGCGCTCTCCCAGCTGAGCTAGCCGCCCACTCGGGTACTGCCACGAGGGTTCACTGGCCCTCGTGATGCTTCACGCGCAAGGACTTGTCGCGCAGGTCTTTAGCCCTGCACACGAATGTTCAGTGTAACACGCGGCTTTCGGGCGCCGCAACGCGGTACGCCCTCCATTTGCTATAGTCCAGCGCGTGCCGACCGTCAAACGCATTGGAATTCTCACCGGCGGCGGCGACGCGCCGGGTCTGAACGCCGTCATCCGCGCCGTCGTCAAGACCGCGTACAACGCCGGCATCGAGTGCATCGGCCTCGAAGACAGCTTCGACGGCCTGATCGAGCCCGGGCGCAGCCGTGTGCTCACACCCCGCGACGTGACCGGCATCCTGCGCCTCGGCGGCACCATTCTCGGCACGACCAACCGTGGCAACCCGTTCGCCTATCCCATCAACACCTCCGACGGCACGAAGGATTACTCGGATCGCGTCATCGAGATGTTCCACGACATGAAGCTCGATGCGCTCGTCACGATCGGCGGGGACGGTACGCTGGCGATTGCCCAGCAGTTTGGCAGCCGCGGCATCCCTATTGTCGGCGTGCCCAAAACGATCGACAACGATATCGTCGGCACCACCAACTGTTTCGGGTTCGACACGGCCGTCGACTTCGCCACCGACGCCATCGACCGACTGCATACCACGGCCGAAGCGCACCGCCGCGTGATGGTCGTGGAGGTGATGGGGCGCTACGCCGGCTGGATCGCCCTTTATGCGGGTGTCGCCGGTGGCGCCGACGTGATTCTCATTCCGGAGATACGTTACGACCTCTCGATCGTGACCGAGCGGCTGCTCGAGCGTGAAAAGTGGGGCGCCCGCTTCAGCATCGTCGTGGTCGCCGAAGGCGCCATCCCCAAGGGTGGGAAGCGCGCGCTCGTGGAAGAGGCCAGCGAGGGGCGCGTGGAGCGCCTGGGCGGCGTCGGTGCGCAGGTGTCGTCCGAGCTGGGGGAGATGACCGGCAAGGAAACGCGGTCTGTCGTGCTCGGCCACCTGCAGCGCGGCGGTGCCCCGACGAGTTTCGATCGCGTGCTCGCCACGCGCTTCGGCGGCAAGGCCGTCGAGCTCATCCGGCGCGGCGAGTTCGGCACGATGGTCGCGTTCGCACCGCCCGACATCATCGCGCGGCGGCTCGAGGACGTGGTTGGAAAGACGAAGACCGTGCCAATGGACTTCGACCTGCTGCTGACCGCCAAAGCGCTCGGCGTGACGTTTGGAGATTAACGGCTCTGGGCTCTAGGCTTTCGCCAAAGCCCAAAGCCCAAAGCCCAAAGCCCAAAGCCCAAAGCCCGCAGCTCAAGGCCCACAGCCCGCAGCCCAAAGCCTACAGCTAGCGGCGGCGAGCGAGGCTCCTACCCGGCGAGCGCGTCCAGGTATTTCAGCGCCCCGCCGGTATTGAACAGCACCACCGACTCGTGCGGTTTGATGCGGCCGCTGGCGACGAGCCGTTCGACTGCCGAGAGGGCCGCGCCGCCCTCGGGCGCCGCGCTGACGCCTTCGCGTGCGCCAAGTTTCAGCGAGCCCGCTACCATCGCGACGTCGGGCACCGACAGTGCAGTCCCGCCGCTGGCTCGAATCGCGCGAAGAATCAGGAAGTCGCCAATCGCCCGAGGCACGCGCAGGCCGTCGGCCACCGTCGTTGCGCCTTCCCACGGACGGGCTTTCTCGGCGCCCTCGTCGAATGCGCGCACGATCGGGGCGCAGCCGTCAGCCTGCACCGAGACCATGCGCGGCCGCCGCCCCGCCGCGACCCAGCCGATCGCCTCGATCTCGTCGAACGCCTTCCACATGCCGACCATTCCGGTGCCGCCGCCGGTCGGATAGATAATCCAGTCGGGCCAGCGCCAGTCCATCTGCTCGGCGAGCTCGTACGCCATTGTTTTCTTGCCTTCGATGCGATACGGCTCCTTGAGGGTCGACACGTCGTACCAGCCGCGCGGCCCGCCTTGTTCGGCCGCTATCCGGCCGGCGTCCGTAATCAGGCCATCCACCAGCGTGACGTGCGCGCCGTACAGCCGGCACTCGTCTACGAAGGGGCGCTTCGCATCCTTGGGGATGAAGACTTCACACGTGAGTCCGGCGGCCGCAGAGTAGGCCGCCGCGGCGTTGCCGGCGTTGCCCGCCGTCGGCAGCGCGATGGTCGAGGCGCCCAGATACCTCGCACGCGTCACGGCCGCCGACTGCCCGCGGGCCTTGAACGAGTTGGTGGGGTTCAGCGATTCGTCCTTCACATAGAGGCGATCGAGCCCCAGCGAGGCGCCGAGCGACCGCGCGTGAAGGAGCGGCGTGAATCCCTCGCCCAGCGAAATCGGCTCTTCGCCGTCGAAGAGCGGCATGAGTTCGCGATACCGCCACATCGTCGGCTCGCGCCCAGGCAGCGTCGTGCGGGACCACCCGCGGGCGCGGGCCAGGTCGTAGCGGGCCAGCAGGGGAGCGCCGCACCGGCAGAGAAACTGGCGCTGGCGCGGGTCGAAGGGCGGCGCACCGCACGGGACTGAGCATTCGAGGTGAGTGAAGAAGGACATCGATTGTGGATACTGTGGATGGTCATTTTCCGAGCAGTTCGGTGTCTTTCTTCGTCTGCAGCTCGTCGATCTGCCTGATGTGGCTGTCGGTGTTTTTCTGGACCTCGTCGAGGCCCTTCTTTTCGTCGTCCTCGGAGAGCTTGTGATCCTTGAGCAGCTTCTTCAGCCGTTCGTTCGCGTCGCGCCTGACGCCGCGGATGCCGTTGCGCCCCTCTTCAGCCAGCTTGTGGACATGGCGCGACAGCTCTTTGCGTCGCTCTTCGGTGAGCGGCGGAATCGGCACGCGAATCACCTTGCCGTCGTTCGAGGGGTTCAGACCAAGGTCGGCAGCGCGAATGGCCTTCTCGATCGCGCCGAGCAATGACGGATCGAACGGCTGCGCCACAATCAGCGTCGGTTCAGGCACCGAAAGGCCGGCCAGCTGATTGAGCGGCATCCTGGAACCGTACGCGTCGACGTGGACGCTGTCGAGAATTGTCACCGATGCGCGTCCCGAGCGAACGCCGGCCAGCTCATGACGCACGTGCTCGATGATGGCGTTCATCTTCTTGGTGGCTTCCGCGTAAGTGCCCTTCAGATCATTCGCTTCCATAAACCGCCCAGATGCTGAACATTCGCCAAGATCCTCAGATCCCCAATTCTCAAATCCTCAAATCCTCGAATCCTCAAATCCTCAAATCCTCAAATCCTCAAGTCCTCAAATTCAGGTGTCATGCCGTCACAAGCGACCCCACTCGCTCACCCGCGATGGCGCGCTTGATGTTGCCGGGCGTGCGCAGGTTGAACACCACGATCGGCAGGCGATTGTCCATGCAGAGCGAGATCGCCGTGGCATCCATGACTTTCAGCCCCTGTTCGAGCACCTGCAGATACGAGATGCGCTCGAACCGCGAGGCCCCCGGATTCAACATCGGGTCGGCGTCGTAGATCCCGTCGACCTTCGTACCCTTGAGGATCACGTCGGCCTTGATTTCCATGGCGCGGAGCGCCGCCGCCGTGTCGGTGCTGAAGAACGGGTTGCCCGTCCCCGCGCCGAAGACGACGACGCGGCCTTTCTCGAGGTGGCGAATGGCGCGCCGCCGGATGAACGGCTCGGCCACTGCGCGCATCTCGATGGCGGTCACGACGCGCGTGACCACTCCTTGCTGTTCGAGCGCGTCCTGCAGGGCGAGCGCGTTGATGACGGTCGCGAGCATGCCCATGTAATCGGCGGTCGCGCGATCCATCCCGCGCGCGCTCGCAGCGACGCCTCGAAAGATGTTCCCGCCGCCAATCACGATGGCGGTCTCGACGCCCATGCTCTGAATATCCGCGATGTCCTTGGCGATCCGCGTGGCCACCGCCGGATCGATGCCGTAGCTCGCGTCGCCCAGTAGGGCCTCGCCGGACAGTTTCAGCAGGACGCGTTTGTAGGCGGGCGGAGGAGAGGCGGCCACGAACCAGGATTATATCTGCCCAGAGCCTATCCTGCCGTCTCGCCGACCTTCAGCCTGGCAAAACGTGTCACCGTCACCGGCGCGCCCAGTTCCTTGGCTGCGGCCGCGAGCACCTGGGAGACGGTCATCTTCGGATCGCGAATCGAGGGCTGGTCGGGGAGCACGAACTGGCTGTAGAAACTGCCCAGTTTACCCTCGACGATCTTGTCGATCACATGGGCCGGCTTGCCGGAGTTCTCCATCTGCGCCCGGTAGATGGCCTTCTCTTTCTCGAGCGCGTCCGCGGGCACCTCGCCTCTCGACACGTAGGCCGGGCTGGCCGCGGCTACCTGCATCGCGATTTCCTTGACGAGCGTCTTGAACTCGTGGCGATCCGCCACGGCGGGTGTCACGGCGCCAAACTCGACCTGCACACCGATTTTGCCGCCCATGTGGATGTATTGCCCCACGTAGCCCTGTCCGGCGTACCGCACCATGCGCGGCACGGCCATGTTCTCCCCGAGCTTGCCGATGGTCGCCGCGACGCGCCGTCGCACGGGGCCGTTCGGATCCTTCAGCCACGACTCGGTGGCCGCGTCGCCCGCCTTCTCGATCGCGTCGAGGACGTCGGTCGTCAACTGCTGAAAATCGTCGGTGCGCGCCACGAAGTCCGACTCACAGTTCACTTCGACCAGCGTGCCGGCGGAGCGGTCGGGCGACAATCGCTGGCCGATCAGGCCCTCGCCGGTCGCGCGCCCCGCTTTCTTGGCGGCGCTCGCCAGACCCCTCTTTCTGAGGACGGTCGTCGCTTCCTCGAAGTTGCCCTTGGCCTCCTCGAGCGCGGCTTTGCAGTCCATCATACCCGCGCCCGTCTGGTCGCGGAGCTTCTTTACGTCTGCTGCACTAATCGCCATACGAACCGTCTCCGTCCACGACGTGAACCGCAGAGCCCGCAGAACCCGTAGAAATCTTGAAAGGAATGTTGACGAAAAAAACGCCGGCCAGGTGACGGCCGGCGGGGCGTGCGCGCGGTAACCTGCTACGCCGACGCCGGAGCGGCTTCGCGGCTGCGGCGCGCGGGCCTGCCAGGCCGCGCGCCACGGTCCTCGCTCGATCCGTCGTCGATGGCCTCGCGGGTCGATTCGACTTCGGCCGACTCCTTCATGCCTCGGCCTGCGATCACGGCGTCGGCGATCCTGGACGCGAAGAGTCGAATGGCCCTGAGCGCGTCGTCGTTGCCCGGAATCACGAAGTCCACTTCGTCAGGATCGCAGTTGGTGTCGACGATGCCGAGGACGGGGATCTTCAGTTTGCGCGCTTCGTCGACCGCGATCTTCTCTTTCCGGGTGTCGACGACGAAGACCGCGTCGGGCAGTCGCGTCATTCCGCGGATGCCTTCGAGGTTCTTCTGCAGCTTTCGGCGCTCTTTCTCGTTCCGCGAGATTTCCTTCTTCGACAAGGTGTCGTAGCGGCCGTCGGTCGCCATCGTTTCGATGTCGCGCAGCCGGCCCAAGCTTCGCTGGATCGTCGCGAAATTGGTGAGGAGACCGCCGAGCCATCGCTCGTTGACGTAGAACATCCCGCAGCGAAGCGCTTCTTCGGAGATGACGTCCTTGGCCTGGCGCTTGGTCCCGACGAACAGAATCGTTCGGCCGTCGGCGGCGAGGTTGGTGATGAATTCCTCGGCGTCGCGGAACAGCGTCACGGTCCTGCCCAGGTCGATGATGTAGATGCCGTTGCGCTCGCCGAAGATGTACTCCTTCATCTTCGGGTTCCACCGCTTGGTCTGGTGGCCGAAGTGCACGCCCGCTTCCAGCAAATCCTTCAACGCGATTCCCGCCAAACACTTCCTCCTTGAGGATTAACGCTTACTGAACTGGAAGCGCTTGCGCGCTCCTGCCATCCCGTATTTCTTGCGCTCCTTCGCGCGGGCGTCGCGCGTGAGGAGCCCTTCGTCCTTGAGCGGCTTGCGCAGCTCCAAGTTGTACTCGACCAGCGCGCGCGAGATGCCGAGCCGCACGGCGCCCGCCTGCCCCGTCACGCCGCCCCCCGCGACCGTCGCCAGAATGTCGAACTTATCGGCCGTCGCCGTCAGGACGAGCGGCCGCCGTATCTGGGTGCGCTGGGCTTCGGTGGGGAAGAACGTCTCGAACGACCGGCGGTTGACGCTGATGGCCCCGGTGCCGGGGCGAAGGAACACGCGGGCCGTCGACGTCTTGCGCCGCCCGGTTCCGTAGTACTGCACAGATGCCACGTTACGCGACCTCGAGCCTGGAGGGTTTCTGCGCCGTGTGCGGGTGGTCCGGACCGGCGTATACCTTCAACTTGCGATACATCGCTTCACCGAGCTTCGTCTTCGGCAGCATGCCGCGCACGGCGTCTTCGACGAGACGCTCGGGATGGCGCTGCCGAACCAGGCGCGCGCGCTCCTCGCGCAGCCCGCCTTCGTACCCGGAATGCTGGCGATAGATCTTCTGGTCTTCCTTGCGTCCCGTCAGCTTCACCGTCGCCGCGTTGACGACGACGACGTGGTCGCCGCTGTCGATGAACGGGGTGTAGGTCGCCTTATGTTTTCCCTGCAGCAGGCGCGCGGCCGCGGTGGCGATCCGGCCCAGCACGCGCCCCTTGGCGTCTATCACGTGCCAGCGCTTGGCCGAGGTGCCCGGCTCGGCGCTTGCCACGAACGTAGAATTGCTCTCCAATACACCCTTCCCGAAAGAACCGTTGTAGGGGATACAGCGTTGGCGTCCGGTCGAGCCGGACCGGTGGCCGGCCCATCCAGACAAACGGTAAACCCAAATCATACGGATGTTTCTGGGCACTGTCAAGCCGCGAGGGAGTTCGTCCGATAATGGAGCGCAAGGGTCATTACCCCCGGCACCCCCGGCCCCCGATGGCCCTTGGAGGGAACGTCCGACGCGATTGGTCATTGCCTGAAGGGAGCGGTCGGGTGCAGGATCGTGTGAGGTTTCCAGTCTGAGCGGGGGCGGTCGCCAGTCTCGTGCCGCGGTTGCGCACGACACGACCGGTCGGAAGTAATAAGGTACTGGCCGTGCGGTGAACGCGCGGCCGCTTCAGAAGGATACTGACGTGTTTGGTCTTGGAAAAAGCACGAAGCCAGTCGTCGGCCTCGACATCGGCTCGAGTGCGGTGAAGGCCGTCGAGCTCAAGCCGGTCGGCAAGGGATATCGCGTGAGCGCGTTCGGCACCGAGCCCGTGCCCCCCGACAGTATCGTCGACGGCGCCATCATCGACGGCGGCGCCGTCGCGGAGGCGATCCGGCGGCTCTTCGAGAACAGGGCGTTCAAGACCAAGGAGGTCGCCGCCTCGCTCTCGGGCAACGCCGTCATCGTGAAGAAGATCAGCCTCGCGGTGATGACCGAGGCCGAGCTCTCCGAATCGATCTACTGGGAGGCCGAGCAATATATCCCGTTCGATATCCAGGACGTGAACTTGGACTACCAGATTCTCGATGCCGGGAGCGGGAAAGGCACGATGGACGTGCTGCTCGTGGCGGCCAAGAAGGAGAAGATCGCCGACTATACCAGCGTCATCGCCCAGGCGGGCCGCGTGCCGGTCATCGTGGACGTCGATGCCTTCGCGCTCCAGAACGCGTACGAGATGAACTACGGGCCCGAGTCGAGCGCCGTCGTCGTGCTCCTGAACGCGGGCGCCAGCGCCATCAACATCAATATTGTCAGCAGCGGTCAGTCCGTGTTCACTCGCGATATCTCGATGGGCGGCAACGCCTACACCGAGGCCGTGCAGAAGGAGCTCAACCTGCAGTTCGAGAGCGCCGAGGCCGCCAAGAAGGGCGAGATGGTCGAGGGTGTGACGTTCGAGGATGTCAAGCCGGTGCTCCACGCGATGACCGAGAACGTGCTGCTCGAAATCCAGAAGACGTTCGACTTCTTCAAGGCCACGGCGTCCTCCGATCGGATCGATCGGATTCTCACGAGCGGCGGCGCGTGTTCGGTCGATGGCTTCGGCCAATCGCTCGGGGAACGCTTCGGCGCGCCGGTTGAGATGTTCGATCCCTTCAGGAAGATCACGTTCGACCCGGCGAAGCTGGGTCTGGCCGACGCGGATCGGCTGGTGCCAACGGCGGCTGTGGCCGTCGGCCTGGCGCTCAGAAAGGCGGGGGACCGATGATCAAGATCAACCTCCTCGCTGAACGCAAGGTCGCCAAGAAGACTTTCGCGTTTCAGACCGGGCAGAAACTCACCGTGGCCTGCAGCCTGATTCTCGTGCTGGCGGGCCTCGCGATTGGCTGGCGATACTGGGAGATCACCGGCGCTTCGTCGCAGCTCGACGCCGACATCGCCGCCGCGCAAGCAGAAACCGCGCGCCTCCACTCGGTCATTCAGCAGGTCCAGCAGTTCGAGCAGCGGCGCGCGCAGCTTCAGCAGCGCGTGGGGCTCATCGAGGAGCTCAGGAGGAACCAGACGGGCCCCGTTCACATGCTCGATCAGATCAGCCGCGCGCTCCCCGAGATGCTGTGGCTGACGAATCTCAAGCAGTCGGTCGACCTGAACGAGGTGCTCATCGACGGCCGTGTCACCACGCTGACCGGTCTGTCGGACTTCGTCTCGAACCTCGAAGCGTCCGGCTATTTCAGGCGGTCGGTGGAAATCGTGAGCACGATCGTCGAGACGGGGAGCGGGCCGACTGGCGAGCTCATTCGATTCCAGATCCGCGCCCTGTTCCAGCAGCCAGGTTCGACGCCGGCGGGCG